>VOFC01006274.1_pt1 | contig 43581 bp, 77 predicted proteins | sample 5384161 | NCBI WGS metagenome assembly VOFC01 (sample SAMN12384722, study PRJNA508395) | human gut metagenome | isolation source: healthy gut B | host: Homo sapiens | reverse complement strand
TGTCGCAAAGTCTCATGGTTTTTCAGGTGCAACCTCTACAGGCTTAATTTTTGGAGCTGGTTTCGGCATCTTGAATTCTTTCTTAAACCGACGATCCGGTAGTCTGCTTTGGGAACTGTTACAGCAGGCTCACGTTTCTCAGTCTCAGAACTACTCATAGAAACAGAAACTTTTGGTGTAGAAGGAGCAGAAACGACAGATTCCTTTTTAACTGGTTGAACTGACTCTTGAAAACTCGTTGCAAAATCGACAGGATCCAACGTCTGATTCTGCTTTTAGAAGATTTCAATACAATCGGTTCTACCTTCGTAATCGGAATGAATGGTTTCTCTTTCTTTTTTCGGTGCAACAACCGGAAGTTCTCCGGTTTCTTCCAAGTGTTTTAGATTTTTGCGCAATACTTTATTGTTAAATAAATTCTTATGAAGACGTCTTTTGGCTTGATGGTCCATCACTAAGATCACAACGATTAGAATTAATACAACTGCGATTAAGCCAGACAAAATATATTTCATTCGAGATATTATTTCCTAAAATACTACCCATCATATCTAAAAAATCCACCTTCCATTAACTCTTTCTATCATTAACAGTTTATCACGGAATGAACCATAGGGGAAAAAGCATTTTTTGAAATTTGACGAAAATTGACAAAAATAAAAGTGCTTGTCAGCACTTTTTACACTATTCTTCAGTTTACGAATTACTTTCTTCTCAATTCTAGAAATGTAAGATTGACTACTTCCCAATTTTAAAAGCGACATCTTTTCTGCGTCAACTCTTTTTTTTCTCCCAAAAAGACCGTACCGCATCATCATAATCTTACGGTCCCGTTCGGGAAGTTTCATAATTTCATGTAATAAATAATTCTTTTCCGTTTTACTTTCTAGTGCTTTTTGTTACCAAATCTTGAGGAGTACCCAGCACATCTTCCAACCGAAGTTCATTACCATCCGCATCGTATGCCAAAGATTCGTCAATCGAAACTTCCGCACGAACTTTCTTATTCTTTCGTAAATACATTAAAATTTCATTATCGATACCCTAGATGCATACGTCGCAAGTTTAATGTTCTTATCCATACGATACGTCTTAATTCCTTGATGAGACCGATGGTACCGATGCTGACCAAGTCCTCTAAGTCGACACCAGTATTCTCGTATTTCTTTGCCAAAAGACAACCAAGCGAAGATTGTGCTCGATCAAACGATCTCGGCACGACAAATCTCCATCTTCGGCCATAACCAAACAGAATTCCTCTTCACTTTTCGAAAGAGGTTCCGGTAAAGAATCATTACTCCCAACATAAAGAATCTGATTCATAAAACCAAAAATACGACTAATCAAAAAATAAAATCAATCATAATTTATCCTCCTATTTTCAAAGTAACATAACAAACCCATATAATTTGTCGACTCATAGAAACTAAAATAATAAAATAACCAATACTACTTATAGAAACTTAAACAATAAAATAGCCAAAACCGCTTATAGAAACTTGAACAATAAAATAGCCAAAACCGCTTATAGAAACTTAAACAATAAAATAGCCAAACCGCTTATAGAAACTAAAATAGTTAACACAACTTATAGAAACTCTGCTGGTAAAATTGCCTGAGCCGAGGATATCTTTTAAAAGGTTGATTGACAATCGCAACAATTCGTTTGGAATAGGACTGATGATTAATCCGAACATTGACTTTATAGGCTTTTAATACACCACTTCCAGCGACACTTTCGTATGGAATATAAAATTGTGGTAACCACGAAAAGTTCGGTATATAAAGTAAGATAACGGAATGACCAAAATACTGTAGTTGATTACCAGTATCAATATATGCATTCATTTTGTATTTTTACCAAAAAGTTCAAATTCTAAAACTCGTAAAAACTCTGCATCTCGTTTCGTTCTCCGATAAAAAGCGAACGAATCCGAGAGAATAATCGGACTGATACATAACACGACAGTAAGAGGAAATGGCATACCTTCTGATAAAAAACACGAGGCCTTTCTGATCTGTTCCGAATACGGATGATAAAAAGATAAACTTCCTCCCAAAAAAGACACTAGTGGCATAAAGGCAAACAACATCCTTTAAAAAAATCATCTACTTCTCCAAATGGAAATGCTACAAACACCATCAAAAAACTGACGAGCACTTTAAAACAAAATAAACTGAGTTTCGTAAGTGGCAAAAACAACAATAAAATCGAAAGAGCCCCTAAAAAAGCAATTAAAGAATATTCTTTTCAGTTTGGTCTCTTTCTTACGAATCTTCCAAACACTCAAAAGCAAAATCAAATCCAAAACGAAATTGGTAAATAGAACTAAATCCACATATATTTTCATAATAATGAATAATCACAATTTCTCCTTTTGGAACAGTATAAAAAAAGACAAGTCGAAACTTGTCTAACAAAAAAAGAAGAAAGCCTATTTTGCTTCTTCTTCTTTTTTCGTCATTTTAATTTCTTCTTTACCTTTATAGAATCCACATTTTGGACATACTCTATGAGGTTTGATCATTTCGCCACAGTTTGGACATTTTACTGTTCCAACTGCTGTCAAAGCGTTGTGACTTCTTCTTAATCTCTTTCTGCTTTTTGATACTCTGTGAAAAGGTACAGCAAACAATTGAATATTGAACTTCATCTAAATCACTCCTCTCCTAATTTATTCTTTAAATCTTGAAAAGGATTCTCTCTTTGTCTCGCATCCTCTTCGCTTATCACTTTCCAGCCGTCACCATGGTAAGAATGAACATCTTCCACTTTGGTGTACTTTAGTGAATCTCTAAAACAATATTTTTGCCACAAAATTTCCATAATATCAAGTGATTTTTCATTAATTTTCGCATTTTCAATCACTTCATCCTCCAAATGAACCTGAAATGGATATAAAACTGGTTCCAAAGAGATTGCATCTTCTAAAACCATGTTTCCATCGGCATTCAGATTCAAAATGATTTCATCGTTGTAGTTCTTATGAATCGTTCCCGTAACGTGAACGGGTTTCAATTCGACGATATCCGTATTCTCATAATATTCTTTTGGAAATACGACTACCTCATCCACATCGATTTTGTTTGTGACGTTACTTAGTAGTTTTGTTAAAATCCATCTAATCACCTGCCAGCATTAACATTATACATTAATAATCGATATTTTGCAACGTTTTTTAATGGCTAGATTGCGTCATCGATGATATAATACAATTGGTGATAAAAATGAAGGCAGTAGGAATTATCGCAGAATACAATCCCTTTCATAACGGGCACTCCTATCAAATTCAAGAGATTAAGAAGATGTTTCCAGAGTATCCAATCATTGTCGTCATGAGTGGAAATTTTACAGAACGTGGCGAACCTGCTATTGTAAACAAATGGGATAGGACAAAAAGTAGCATTACAAAACGGTGTCGATTTGGTAGTAGAGTTACCGTTTCCTTGCTACCGCAAGTGCCGACTTATTTGCAAGAGGAGCCATTACAATATTGAATGCACTACAGATTAGTCACTTAGCATTCGGAAGTGAAACGAACGATTTAAAAGCCCTACAAAAGTAAGCGCGCATTCAAATTCACAACGAAACATTCGATCAAAAAGTAAAAGAAGTGCTAAAGACGGGCATCTCTTATCCAAAGGCACTGGCAACAGTCACCAAAGAGTTGACCGGTTATGAAATTGAAGTCCTAACGATATTTTAGGAATTAGTTATTTAAAAGAAATCATCTTACAACAAGCAAATATCACACCCATTCCCATTAGGAGAACCAATTCCTATCACAGTAAAAACCTTACCCAAAGGAACGATTGCCAGTGCGACAAGCATTCGCCATGCCATGGAAAATCAAATAGACATCACCAATTACATTCCAAAAAGAATCCTTAAAAATTGTATCCTTCATAAGAAAGAAGACTACTTTCCTTACCTTAAGTATCAAAGTGTATTCATCTTGGCAAACATTAGATTCTTTTCACGGTGTCGATAAAAGTTTAGCAAACAAAATTCAAACCGCAATTCCAAATGTTAAAACCATCGACGAACTGATTCAAACAATCAAAACCAAGAATTATACTTACCAACGACTATCGCGTACTCTTCTCTATATTTTATGCGGATACAAAAAAGATGGCAATACAATTTCAAACACCAACTTATATTCGAATTCTAGGATTTAAAAAAGGAAAAACAATATCTTCATGAAATAAAGGATAGTACTCTACTTCCACTCGTATCCAGATACAAAAGAAAAGCGAAAGTGAGATGCTTACACTTGAATCCCAAGTAACTAACATCTATCAAATACACGAACAAAATGCTAAACAAGAATATCAAACCAAACCGATTTATGAAAAGGAGACAATATGAAAAAATATGTTAAAAAAGTATATCGCAGAACTAGACGAAATTACCAAACAGAAAAAAATAACCAATCGTGAAGAAATCTTAGAAGATTTAAAAAGTAAAAATTAGATTTTTCCAACACGAACGATTTGTCCATCTAATTGTAACGATGTTTACGGGAACTTTCAGTTTAATGACATTCTTAGCAGCAATCATCTCCTGCCACATTGAGCTGTATCTACTAACAGCAATCCTAGTTCTTTTTTATTTGTACCATATATCGCTCACTATTTCTTCTTTAGAAAACAACGTTCAAAAAGTTATACACATATTATGACATACTAAAAAAATAGCCACTGCTAACTAGCAGATGGCTTTTTATTTGACCAATCCTAATTTATCTAACATCATGATCATCTCTTTTGGCAATACCGCGTGCCATTTCATAAATGTCGGCATTGTACGTAAGTTCTTGTTTTAAATCCTTTAATGGAATCATCCGAAGTTCAAATTTACCTTTGCTTTCGTGAGATGTATAAAGCAACTTTGTGAATATCCGGTTCTTGATCCGTACGAATCACAAAATAATAAATCATCGTCTTCGTGTGTCTACCGTCGCTTGGCCAATCTTTGATATATCCAATCATAACTGCATCCGGTTCTAAAGTATCAGTATCTAACAAAATTCCCGTCTCTTCTAATACTTCTCTACTAATCGCACTCTCTAGTGTTTCCCCTTCTTCAACATGACCACCGATAAACTGATATTGATGATAACTATATCCTAACAATACTTCATCTAATGAATTAATTAAAATGGCCTTGACTCGCACGACCGAATCCGTTACCTCTTTCTCCGATACTTATCGGTATTATAAATAATCCGCTTCATAAAGTTCCCCTTCTTTCTTTCCATTGCTACTTTTTTCGCCAAAATGATCAGCCCCAGCTTGGTTTAAAATCGTAATGAGTTCTTTGATCATCTGTTTAACGTGATCACTAACCAAAACGGAAGAACGAATCAGTTTCAAAGTGCTGGTAAAAGACTTTTTGACGTCAATCAAACTATTGATATCACTTTGTTCAAATACCAAAAAAGACATCATCGACAAACTGCTGTCGTTCTTCTAAAGAATACTGATTGAGCCATGTAGAAAAGCCCTGTTCTAAAAATCTTACTAAATTTACTTAGTCTTGCCCTCTTTAAAATGATCTTCTTCTACAACCCAATAAAGGGCATAATGTGCCTTCCAATCCGATATGAGAAGAAGACACCACCTCATAATCGGGATCGTTTCGCAACAAAATACCCACGAAAGCATAATTCGGAATGATGTGTACATAACGTTCCTTAATCTTTTTATATAGTGGCGAACGATAAACAAAATCCATCAAACCATGCCCATCGTTACTGTAAATTTTTGAATTTTCCGACGAACAAGAAAAATTCGCATACATGGAACCGACCAAAGCCAAATGTCCACCTTTTGAGTGTCCTCCTCCAATTAACGGTGCATGTCCAAAGGTAAAGTGACGATTCAAATAAGAGATCGCTCTTTTTGAGCCTCAACTGGAAATTGAATCGCCATCTCCAAGTCCTCACGCCACCCACTAATCATCGCATCGGTTCCTTCAAACGCAACATAGCAAACACCATCTGGAAATCGGAATGTAACGGCAGAAAACTGGGATGTTTCTGTAATTTCCTGTTCCCGATAAAAAACAACTGTAACTCCCGGTAACGTTTCTGTTGATAGACAGCTTTTAATAACTTCAAACTTCCTCTAACAGATAAAATATCCTGTTTCATCTTTTTAACTCGTTCATCATCTTCTAATAAAGAAGTACCAAACGATTGGAGAGTAATTCCATCTTCCAGTTGATCTGGAAACTCTAAATATGCTAAAAACGATAAGATAACGTTATCAACTTCGTTAAATGGTTTTTGCTTAAAAGAAAAGGCACCATACTTTTTGATATATTGAAAAATTGTCATGCTCACACCTCATATGCAATATTGTATCACAGAAAAAAAGAAACCACTAGGTTTCTAACGACTTTTACAGAATCAGAAGATTCTTTTTTCGGCGATACCTCATAAAGACCTGAGTAACGACACCCGTACGGTATCTGTACCAAACACATCGATAAGTGATTTTAAGCAAGAAGCATAATCTCCTACAACGCGGCAATGCCAATCCATCGAAGGATTTGTAGAGATGTCTGGATCAGGAACATACTGTAAAGATTTCTCATCAAACTTTCCAAATAAAGCAAGTTGTAATGCATATAGATAGTCTTCTTTCGTTGCAAAAGAATCAGGATATTTTTGACTTGCCAGCTGATAAATGGTTCCCAAATTTAAACTTTGGTCAATTCCAACAACTAAAGAATTTATGATTGCATCAGATAAACCATTATATAAATCTTGTCTTGGTTCAATATTTTTTGAGCATCTAAATCTTGTCCAGAAAAAAATACCGGTAGCTAACTCGCACGTTTGTGCAAATCCCAGTAACCCTTGAAAATATTGATGATATAATCCGTTTGTATTTTTTAGCGCGAACCGTCAAATCTTTCATTTCTAAATCATCTAATGAAAAAAACAGTCTCAGGTCGAAAAGACTCCAAAACCTCTTCCATCTACACCAATCATACCCATATTGCCCACTCCTATTCTATATATTTATTATATAAAGAATCACTAAAAAGTCAATATGAGGAATCAAATTTAAGAACAAAAAAGAAGAAACTACGCTGTAATTTCTTCGATTTTCATAAAGTTTGTATGAGCTTCTTTTGGGAATCCACCAACGACAACAACGATATCGTTTTCTTGTAAATGCATCGCTTCTTTAGCAGCTTTGATTCCTTCATTAACGATGTCATCTGTGTTATCAAAGAATGGAACTAATTTTGGATATACGCCCCACTTTAATGCTAAACTACGAGCAACCTTTGGATCTGTAACGGTTGCAATGATAAATGAGTTTGGACGTAAAGAAGAAATATCCAAAGCCGTTTTACCTGTAAGAGTGGAAACGACAACTGCCTTAACAGGCAATTCGATTGTTGCGTCAACTGCACATTTTGCAATCGTGTTATGGATTTCAGTTCCTCTTAATTTGTATTCACTCAAATTGTATTTTGTAATTCTTTCAACGTTCTCACAAATAGAAGTCATCGTTTGAATGGTTTCAACTGGATATTGACCAATCGTCGTTTCATCACTTGTCATGATGGCATCGCATCCAGCAAGAACAGCATTGGCAACGTCAGTTACTTCAGCATTCGTTGGACGAATGTTCGTCTTCATACTGTACATCATTTGTGTAGCCATGATGACACCTTTTCCATTTGCATGGCATTTGTCAATCATCATTTGTTGATATAATGGTAAGTTCTCAACACCAGTTTCAATACCTAAGTCGCCACGAGCAACCAGTAGGTAATCAGATGCTTCTACGATTGCATCGAGGTTATCCAGTGCATATTGAGGTTCTACTTTAGAGATAATTGGCATATTTGGTTTTCCAAATTTTTTGCATAATTCTCTTACTTGATTGACATCATCTGCACTATTAACAAAAAGAAATAGCTAAGTAATCACCATCTTTATCGCAGGCATATTTAATGTCTTCTCTATCTTTTTCAGAAATGTATGGAACATTCAATTTTTCACCTGGAATGCATACACCACGGCGACTCTTAATCGTTCCGGAATTTTGAATTTCACAAGTAACTCCATCTGCCTCTACAGAAGTGACAATCAATTTATAAAATCCATCATCTAATAAAATAACAGATCCTACTTTTAATTCTTTTAAAAACTCCCTTGTAATTTAAAGAGATGCGTTCTTTGGTTTCCAATAACATCTTCTTCCACAATACGAATCGTATTGCCAGCAACCAAATCAATCTTGTCATTTTCAAATTCACAAGTTCTCAAATCCGGTCCCTTTGTATCATATAATACTCCAATATTAGCACCCAATTCTTCATTGGCAATGTTTTACTAAATTTTCAACTGTTTCTTTTCTTCTAGCACTGCGTGTGAGAAGTTAATACGAGCAACATTCATACCAGCCTCTACTAATCCTTTGAACTTTTCCCAAGGATGAGTAGCAGGTCCAATACTACATATAATCTTTTTGTCTTTTTCATCTAAACTATTCTCTCCTTTCAAAAAGCCACAACCATTTTACCATATCTGCAATAAAAATGGAAATAATTTTAAAAAATAGGAAGAAAATGTCATTTTTTCTTCCTTCTTTTAATATTTGACACTTTGGACACAATAAAGTTCCTCGGCCACCAATCATGACCTTACGAACAGTAGTATTACACACTGGACAAGTTTTCCTACCATGTATTTGCAGTTCGTTTTGAAAAGACCATGTACGCCTTCTTCAGAAGTAAAAACTTTTAATTGTCGTGCCACCAAGTGAAACAGCATGATCTAACACACTTCGCGTCGCATCGATAATAGCGGTTGCTTCCTTCTTAGTAATTTGATAAGTCGGTTGATACGGATTAATTTTAGTAGCAAACAAAATTTCATCATCGTAAATATTACCAATACCAGCAATTATAGTTTGATCTAACAACGTTGTTTTGATAGGAATTCGTTTTGTTTTAAAATGTTCGAGCAAATAATCAGGTGTTAAATTTGCATCGTAGTACTCTAATCTCAATGAACAAAGTGGTTCTCTAGAATACGCATCAGCCTTGACACCAATACGATTCTGCCAAACTTTCTCGTATCGCAAAAACGAAAATCTTCGCCATCCGTTAGATGAAATAAAATGTGTTCGTGTTTACTACGAGGAGTTCCCGTTTTACGAAAGAAAAATTTTCCTTCCATCCGCAAATGAATAAGCAATAGATAATTCGTCAAAGAGATGACAATCCACTTTCCACGACATGTAATATCATGAATCTGTTCTTGTTTCATTTCTTCTTGAAAAGTAGGAACATCTGGATAAGAGATAATCGCATTCCAAAATACATCGACACTTTGAATCGTCTTACCAAGTAAATACCTTTTTAAACTGTTAACAACCGTTATGACTTCAGGTTTTTCTGGCATACTACATCACTCCTACTTTGCATCGTACCAATCGCTACCAGTTTCAATATCCACCTTTAAAGGAACGTCCAAAGGATACGTATTTTCCATAATGTTGCGAACGAGTTCTTTCACTTCATCCAATTCATCTTGATAAACATTCAAAACAAGTTCGTCGTGAACCTGAATTAACATTTTACTTTTTCAAGTTTCTCTTCTTTAATTCTGCATAAATTTCTACCATAGCCTTCTTTAAAATATCTGCCGCAGAACCCTGAATTGGAGTATTGAGAGCCATGCGTTCTCCTGTTGACGAATCATATAGTTTTTATTGTTCAATTCATCGATAATTCGTTTCCGGTTCATAATCGTAGTACTGTACCCTTTTTTTCATGAGCCTCTTTTGACAACCTGATTCATGTAGTCCTTAATTCCCGGAAACGTATTCAAATAATCGTCGATAAAGGCCTTCGCGCTCTTTGACATCGATGCCCAAATCTTCTGAAAGTCCAAAACTACTAATACCATAAATAATACCAAAATTAACTGCCTTAGCGCTACGGCGTTCATTTTTGTGACTTCCTCAATCGGCTTATGGTAAATATCGGATGCCGTTTTAGCATGGATATCTTTTGTCTTCTTTAAATGCCTCTATCATGTTAGGTGCTTTTACACATATGGGCGAAAATCCGCAGTTCAATTTGACTGTAATCGGAAGACATCAAGACAGCATCTTTAGTTGGTAAAAAATGCCTTACGAATCAGTTTCCCTAGTTCCAACCGAACTGGAATATTCTGTAAATTTGGACTCTCACTAGAAAGTCTACCGGTTCTCGTCAAAGTCTGATTAAACGTCGTATGAATTTTTCCATCACTAGCAATCTCTTGAATTAACCCAACGGTATAATTTGCATACAGTTTTGCATAAGTACGATAATCTAAAATGAAATCGACAATCGGATAATCCGGTGCTAACTTATCTAAAATTTCTTTGCTAGTCGAATACGTTTCGTTTTTCACCTTTTTAGGATATGGAATCTGTAGTCGTTGAAATAACACCTCTCCCAATTGTTTTGGTGAAAGAATATTGAAAGAAGTACCAGCCAAGCGATACACTTCATTCTCGATATCTTTCATCTTTTTCTTGAAGCATTTCGCCCATCTTACTCAAATAGTCACGATCGACATCAATTCCCGTCACTTCCATATCAGCAAGAACCTCTACCAAAGGCATCTCGATGGCTTGGAATAAATAGATATCGTTGTTCTTTTTCAATTTCTTCCGTTACTTCATCGTATGTATCATAAACGAATTTGGCTTTGTTGACAAAAGTTTAGCAAGTTCTTCTTCATCGTACAATTTTGGCTTCGCAGCAGTACCAAAAAACGCATCGTAAAATGGAATATCGTATCCATACGTGTTGGCAAGATATGCCGGGTCATTTTTTACATTCTTATTTAACAAGTATCCGGCAATCATCAAATCGTATTTACAGCCTTCAAACGGCAAATGATGATACATACATACTGCTAAAATCTTTTTAAATCGTAAGTGTATTTCTTCGTCTTCATAGCAAAGAAATCAGGTTTTTGTAACAGAACATCAAATGGAATATAAAATGCATTTTTAGCATTGTAGACACCAAATCCAAGCGGTGTTCCTTTGTGATAATTATCTCCCTAAAACTTCCAAATAGACAGCATACGGTTCATCTAAAGTGATATCATCCAAAGATGTGACAATCTTAACACGGTCCAAAGTCTTATCGACGACGACTTGATCTCTAGCAATTTCTTCCGGAATATCCATTTTTTTAATCAGGGAATAAAACTCCAACTCCTCTAATAATTGAATGTATGCTAACGTATCGACACCTCGGTAGACAATTTTATTAAAGTCCAAATCGACTGGGACATCGCGATAAATCGTTGCCAGTTTCTTACTTTCAAATGCACTTTCTTTTCCGGCAATCAACTTTTCTTTTACTTTTCCTATTACTTCATCGATGTGGTCATAAAGATTCTCAATCGTATCGTACTGATGAAGTAACGTCAATGCTGTTTTTTCCCCAATTCCTTTGACTCCCGGAATGTTGTCAGATGAATCTCCCATCAATCCTTTCAAATCGATCATCCGAATTGGAGCGAGACCATACACGTTGTGAAACTCTTCCTCTGTCATGCGAACAAAACCGGTAGGTTTTAATAACTTAACTTCAACTTCTTTACTAATTAGTTGTAACAAATCTTTATCACTACTGATAATCGTACCGATAAAGTCATCGTTTGGATCATCAATTTTTTTAGCAAATGTACCGATAATATCATCAGCCTCATAATTTTCTACTTCATAATACGTAATTCCCATTGCATTTAACAGTTTCTTAGCAACTGGAAACTGTTGTTTTAACTCATCCGGCATCTCAATGCGGCCAGCTTTATAATCTTTATACTCATCATGGCGAAACGTTTTTCCTTTATCTAACGCAACCATAATGTACTCTGGATTCTCTTCTTTAATAATCTTTTGAATCATATTAATCAATCCATAAAGAGCGTTCGTTGGAAATCCTTTGGAATTTTTCATTGTATTTCCAGAGTATGCAGTCGCATAATAACCCGAAATAAAATATTATTTCCATCGATTAAAATTACTTTCTTCATAAAATCACCTAGATGTATTATACCATAAATTATTCTAATTCCATTACAACTCGTTCATTTTCTTTCATCGTATCTGGACTACTGTTAAGTCTCTCAATTCGAATCGATAAGAAATAAGTTGCCAACGCACTAAACAAATATAATCCAATCACTGCCATTCTAAATTTTTTATCTTCAAACATCTTTCATTCCTCCCTCACTGTATTTCCATTATAATTCGAACTACTGTTCGTGTCAATAAAAATTTGAACGTTTGTTTGACATTTGACACAAAGTATGGTAAATTAAATACAGAAGGAGTGGAAAGTATGGATGTTTTAACAAAACGTCAAGCAGATATTTTACAAGCAATCAAAGAATTTATGGCCAAAAATGGCTATCCACCTACTGTTCGTGAAATTGGAAGTCAAATAAGGACTAAGTTCCCCTGCTACCATTCAATTTCATTTAACACAACTAGAACAAAAGGGATATATAAAAAAATCAAATGCCAAAAACAGGACAATCGAATTGTTAGTTCCAAATGAACTTGCCCAAACGGACGATGATGTCGTAAACGTTCCACTAGTAGGAAACGTTACCGCTGGAACACCGATCGAAGCAATCGAAATGCCAAACGAATTCTTCTCACTACCAACCGCACTACTTCCTGCTGGAGAAGAAGTATTCACATTGAAGGTTTCTGGTGAATCGATGATTAACGTCGGTATTTACGACGGTGATATTTTAATCGTCCAAAAAACAAAACGTCGCTAGAAATGGTGACACCGTAGTCGCAATGAACGACGATGGCGAAGCAACCGTAAAAACTTTTACAAAGAAAACGGTCATTTCCGGTTACAACCAGAAAACGATACGATGGCACCAATTATTTTAGATAACGTTACCATATTAGAAAAGCAATCGGTCTATATCGTAAATTTTAAGCAATTAAAAAGTCACATCAGTGACTTTTTTCTTTGTCTTAATTTTTCTTATCTGTAATTTTTTGAACGACATCTTTGACATTGGTTCCTTCAAAAGCACGTAATACTTCGATTGAATCGCAAAAATAATCGTGTTAGATTGATCACTAGATAAATCATTTAACGTAGAAAGCGTTCTCAAATGAAGTGCTCCCGGTGTGCTAGACATGATTTCAGCAGCATGAGCTAAATTATTAGCTGCATCTACTTCACCTTGCGCTTTCGTAATGACAGCTGCTTTCTCACGTTCTGCTTCAGCAACTTTTGCGATGACACGTTTCATTTCTTCTGGTAAAGCAATATCTTTTAATTCGACATTTTCCACTTGATGCCCCAAGGATCCGTTGCCTCATCGATGATAGAACAAATCTGTTGTGAAATTTTTTCCCGTTCACCTAAAAGTTCATCTAGTGTAACGGCACCGACGGCATTTCGCATCGTAGTCTGTGCTAGTTGACTCACTGCATACCAAAAAATCTTTTACTGCTAAGACACTCTTAGAAGCATCAAATATCTTGTAATATAATACCGCATTGATACGAATGGAAACGTTATCTTTCGTAATCGCTTCTTGCTCTGGTACATCTACAGCACGAGTTCTAACGTCTACCTTTTGAAAAGATTGAAAAATTGGTAAAACGACATGCCATCCAGCATCTAAAATTCGTGTAAATTTACCAAAAGAGAACAAGACTCCCTTTTTCGTATTCATTGACCTGTTTAATAGATGCCGATAAAATGATAATGATTAAAATAACGATAACAAACATAAACTCCATACTTCTCCTCCTAGCACTATTATATCAAAATAGTAGAAAAAAACAATACTAATTTGAAAGAAAATATCGCACAATATAACTGCCAATCAAAAGACCTGCACTAGCGGGCACAAAAATCAAGGATCCCGGTTGTCTAGTTCCCGTTTTAATTGGTAACTCAGAAGAATATAAGACAGGAATGGGGTACGAATTCCCCGATCTTTCGCCCATTTTCGCATAATCCGAGCAAGTGGGTCCCCTTCTGTTTTCGCTAAATCCGTAATAGTCAACTTAGAAGGATCCAAACGGTTTCCTGTTCCCATCGAGCTTATAAAGGGGATTCCTCGATTCAAGCACTCTGTAATTAAAATCTGTTTACTCCGTACGATATCACATGCATCGACTAAGAAGTCAATTTTTTCGCTAAAAATATCGTAGCGATTCTCTTCTCCGTACATGATACGATAAGATACAACTTGGGTATCTTCACAAATATCGTGAATCCTCTCTTCCATCAAAGAAACTTTCTCTTTTCCAATCGTACTGTGAAGAGCAATAATCTGCCGGTTAATGTTCGTCTCATCGACGACATCATAATCGACTAAAATCAATTTGCCGACACCACTTCTAGCTAAACTTTTCAGCCACAAACCCCCCCGACACCACCAATTCCAACAATAGCAACCGTTTTATTTTTTTTTAACTGATTGATATCGATTAACATACTAACACTGACTAAATTCACTCATACTTTAATCCTTTCTATAAACCTTAGCAGGCTCTACTTCTTAATAACGGATGACCAAGTTGCTCATTGAAATACTGATTCCAAAGTGTTAATGCCTGATCTTCCTCTCTTGCTCGTTTGAGATATGCAGCAAGTTCTCTAGAAATCTTTAACCGTGTCACAGATAACTCCTGATTTGCAGAATCCAAAATGGAAACTGGACAAGTGCGTAACAATTTAAAAATCAAATTGAGATAAGAAAAGAACAAAATCAGAAACAATGTCTTTTCTTCTTACGATTCGTTTCCAAATTCAATGTCGTCTACTTGCCTTAGCAATGCATTAAGTTGCATGGCATCCGTCCGCTTACCAGTCCGGCGCGATGCTTGAAACATAATATTGGCAACTCCAACCCTCTTTATTATAAGGAGAATGATAATCTTCTCGTAACGTCACACCATAACAATAAAAGGCGTCATTTTAATAAAAAGATAATACTAACATATGTAGCACTTCCCATCAAAATTAAGTAACTTCAATATATAATGAGGGAAATAGAATGTCAAGAAAATCCAAGAAAAAAACACCGAAATTGGTGTTTTAAAGCAAACTCAGTCAGAAGAGAGAGACCCTACCAACGATAAAACCTGCTCCACACAGGTTGGGTGTCCATACGCAAGCCTTAGGATCCCTAAACACGTAGTAAAGGTCTTCAACACAGCTTGCTGATCCGAACTCCCGTATCGTCATTATTAGTCGGTTTTATAAATAGGTAGAGAACTACATCCCCTCGACAATTATAGTATATCATAGATTCCTAAAAAAGATACTGTTTTTACATAACTTTACATAATTTCTAATTCGTAGTCATCATCCGGTACGATAACATTATCGTGATAAAACTGTGTTTCTGCAATTTTTTCTTCATTTTGTTGCTCATTCCAGTTGTCAAAATCGTAAGTTTCGGATACTTAATCGCAAAATCTTTTAACGTATCTAAATCCATGTGAAAAGCATTCTCGTGCTCTTTCCACATTCGCAAATAAAGTAAGTAGATTTTCTGGCCCATTCTTCTAAATTTGGACACATTCTGCTTTCTCCTGTCACAACCAAAGTAGCAACGTGACGGAATGCATAACCATAACACTCTGGAACATTGCCATGATCCACTTCAAATGCCGTAATCGAAAGGTTCCCTATCATAAAAGATGGAGATTCTGAAACATCGATGTAACGAATTCGCAAACCTTGTAAAATATCTGCCCCTGTATCTTTTACCGAATGCCAAACGCATGAGTTCTGCAACGTATTCTTCCAAAAAGAAGGTCCAACGAGAGTGATGCCTGTTCGCTTTCGCTTGTATAAATCCAAAAACAAAAATGGAAGATCAAAAACACGGTCCCCATGTAGATGGGTAATCAAAAATAAAATCCAAGTTGGCAAACGGAAAATCCTCTTGCAACAACTTCTTATACTGTCCATTTGGACAATCGATTAAAATGTTGGGTCAATCAAAACGCAAGAGTTTGCCCGTTTTGATGTAATGTTACCAGTCCCTAACAATTTCACGTTCATATTATCACCTTACCTAAATTATAACATAACTTATAATAGGAAGTGAAATATGTATTTCAAATATCAAGATATCAAATTGTACTATGAAAAATATGGAACGGAACCAGAGTCACTCATCATCCTACCCGGTTGGGGTAACACTAGAAAAACGTGGAATCATATTATCAGTCAATTAGAACCGTACTTTACAATTTATATTTTAGACTATCCCGGATTTGGAAATACAGAATTTCCAAACCGTGATTTAACACTATACGACTATACGAACATGGTGCGGGCTTGATTACATCTCTTCATTTAGAACACCCTATCCTCTTAGGGCCACTCAATGGGTGGCAGAATCATCATTCAAATTCTAGGGTACTACAAAAAGATTACTATAAAAAAAGCAATTCTTCTAGATAGTGCCGGCATCAAACCAAAACCGCAAAATGGAAATCATGCCGGTATCAATTTCAAAAAAACTTGCCAAACTATTACCCAAATCCAAGCGAGCAATCTATCTAGAATCACTCGTTCAAAAATACGGTTCCGATGATTATAAGGCACTCCCTAAATACATGCGTAAGACATTTTCTAACATTGTCGGATTAGATTTACAATATTACCTAAATAAGATTAATACCAATGTCATGATTGTACATGGTGAAAACGATCTCGTAACACCAATCGAAGATGCCTATAAAATGCACCAATTAATTTCAACTCACAACTGAAAATCATTGCCCAAGCAGGACACTTTCCATATTTAGACCAAGCCGATACATTCATTCAAATTATCTACGATATGACCAAAGAAAAACCACCTTCATAGGTGGTTTAATCATCGTACGTTGTATCTACATAGACCAGTTTTTGATGACACTTTGGACATTTTCCTTTTAATGCTGTCGTATAACTGATTTTGTTTAGTTTATGTTTACAAGTCTTACAGTAATATGTCGGAGAAAAAACGTCTCCTCTTTCGTCTGCAACGTAAAAACAAAATGACTGGTTAACTCGCCACACTCTGGACATCTCATAATTTGATACCCATAAGTATCTGCTAACGTTGCCCCATCGTGAATCATATGGACAACCTTTGTTTTCAAAGCTTTCGTCTTAATTTTAGACAAAAGATTGTAAGCATTAGCAAGTTCATTATCGACGTTTAAAAGCATATCCTTTGTATCTAACGAGGTAATCCCTCTTTAAACTAACTTTGTATTTACAACTATTACATTTAATTTTAATTGTCTTACTCATACTACTACCCTCGGTAATAGTATTATAACATCAATTTTCTATTTTTCCAAAAAACTTCTTTAAATTTTATGCATCTTCTAAAAAATCAGATGCATTTGGTAAAAGTGGTTCCCGATAAGCGACCCGAGAAACTGGTGGAATTCTAAGTTCTAGAGATGGTTCCACTTTTCTTCCGTCCGTGAATTCCGTAATTCCTTCCAATTGAGCATTATTAAAACTATGATTAAGGGAATGGATAACATCGTCAATTGCGGCATCTTGTTTATAAGAAGAAACCGAATATTTTCCATCCTCATAAGAAACATTAATCGTTACCATCGTATATTGATGATTTGGATTTTTGACAATTGCTAAACCATTTGCCTCAAAAGGCGTTGCGTCTACCACACCAAAGTGAGTACTAATTGGCTCTTACCAAAGCTTCACTTAACAACACATCTCCATCCGAGCCAAGTTGATCTTCTATTCTATGAGACAAATTAATAAAACGAGCCATATTATCAACCAAACGAGAATCTGGTTTCGAAAAATCCAAATAGTTTCCAGCTGGTAAAATCAAATCTTTAAATTTTTCATAAAAATGTTCTAAAGAAACGGGATTCACAAAAGAATAACGATCATTCAAATTATGTTCTGAATCAATCATTTCATAAGAATCTAAAGTTTCTTGTGGATTCTGTTCCCACTCTGCTGCAATTAAAGAATAACGAATTTCATCAAACCGATTTGAAACAGGCAACTGATGACCATCATGGTCGTAACGATTGACGTCACAAGCGCGTGAAACAACTTCACCCTTATCATTCAATTTTTCATCAATCATTGTGATATAGGAATCATCTTTACCCACAACAGTACGAATAGAAGTTCGCGCGGTTGCTTTCGCAATGACAATTTGAAGTTCTGAATCAAACTTTTCGACGTGATACTTCGTTCCTTTGCAGTTTCAAAAGAAAATTTCCAGTTCGATGCATCATTATCAAAATTCAAATTGACAATATCCATTAAAGAATATGGTCTATTAGCTTGCAATAACTCCATATAAGTATTCTGATCGACAATTGGCAATTGACTCGTATGTCCATCATCGTGGTTCAAAGCTTTTAAAAGGGTACTCTCAGTCAATTTTTGAATCGTCGAATCCCCATCGAATTTTTCTGGTAACTGCATAATCAAATAACGAACGACATCGAATTTAGAAACCATCGGTCCATACACCGAAACAGATTCGTTCTGCTTAGGTACTAATTCCATTGTAGCAACTGAATCAGCTGAAGTATAATTGGTATCGATTATAGAATTTCTATCTGATGTGACAGGCATCCCTCTATTTTCCATATCATATCATCCCCTCTTTTTTAACGTTACTAGATTATATCACAAAACTTAACATTTTGTCAATTATAGAAAAGAAGTCAAAAAAAAGAAAAATCCTTAAAATTGGATTCTCTCTTCAATATAAGAAACGAGTTCTGAAACAGGAATGGTAACTTGCTCCATCGTATCGCGATCTCTTACCGTTACGGTATCATTTTGAATCGTATTATCGTCTACGGTAACAGCAAATGGTGTACCGATAGCATCTTGTCTACGATATCGTTTTCCAATAGAGGCCCCTTCATCGTAACTAGTCATGAAATGTTTGGATAACATTTCGTAAATCTCATTTTGCCTTTTCACTATGGAATTTCTTATTTAAAGGAAGTACGGCAACCTTATAAGGAGCGATGGCTGGATGAAATTTCATGACTTCTCTTACTTCTCCATTTGGAAGAGTCTCTTCTGTATAAGCATGATCTAACAATGCTAAGACGAGACGATCACATCCAACGGTAGATTCGATAATATAGGGAATGAACTTTTCATTCGTCTCCGGATCGGTATACTCTTGAGAAACACTAGAATACTCTTGATGACGAGATAAATCGTAATTAGTACGGTTATGAGTTCCATTGATTTCACCCCAACCGAAACAGAAATTGTATTCGACGTCACACGCTTCTTTGGCATAATGGGCTAACTTCTCATGGTCGTGAAATCTCAAATCGCTTTCTGGTAATCCCAAATCCATAAAATACTTCTTAGCGTACTCTTTAAAGTATTGATAAAGTTCACTATCGGTACCTTTCTTTACAGAATGTCTGATACTCCATCTGTTCAAATTCAATCGTTCGGAATGTAAAGTTACCTGGTGTGATTTCATTTCGGAATGCTTTTCCGATTTGACCGATGCTAAACGGTAACTTTGCTCTCATCGAACGTTGTACATTTAAGAAATTGACGTATTCCCCTTTGGGCGTTTTCTGGTCTTAAATACACTTTGTTCTTAGCATCTTCCGTAACCCCACGATACGTTTCAAACATCAAATTGAATTGACGAATAGAAGTAAAATCACTATGACCACAATGAGGACAAGGAACGTGGTGTTCTTGGATATATTGCATCATCTCTTCTTGTGTCATCCCATCAGCGTGTGCATCAGGATCGAAATCGTCGATTAAGTTGTCAGCCCGGTGACGCATCTTACACTCCTTACAATCGATTAACGGATCAGAGAAACTGGCAACGTGACCAGATGCTTCCCAAACTCTAGGATGCATTAAAATAGCAGCATCGACTTCGTAAGCATTGCGTCTTTCTTGAATGAATCGTTTCCGCCAAGTATCTTTAACGTTATTTTTTAGTCTAGCTCCCATTGGACCATAATCCCAAGTATTGGCAAGACCACCATAGATTTCACTTCCTTGGAAAATAAATCCGTATTGTTTACAATAATTAACTAACGTTTTTAAGTCTTTCATATTATCCCTCTTTCTTTTTATTTTTTCTTTTAAATAACGAAGTACATCGCTTTGTTCGTTGAACACTTTAATATGAGAAAAGATACTAGTATCGTTAAATCCCATTTGGACGAGTTTAGCGAGTAACTCTAAAACCCATGCGTAGTATCCATTTTGATTATACAAAATGATTTCTTTTGATTTTCAATCGTACGATGTTCTTCTAGCATCGCAAAAAGTTCACTGATGATCCAGTACCACCCGGTAAAAATAATACGGTATCGGCATCTCGGTACAAATGAAGTGTCCTTTCAAACGTCGTTCGATGATACTCCACTTTCGTATATTTCTTGTCATTTACTTCTTTTCCTGATACTCTTTTAACGTATGAACCGTAATTCCTCTCTTGGCATCTAAAAAATGCTTGATAGACGCGTCCCATCATCCCACCATCGACAAGCCCACCGATTACCAAGTCGTATCCAGCATTGGCTAAATGCGTGGCAAGCTCAGATGCTTCAATTTGAAACGCATCAAAATTTGTCTTTCTGGATGAACATCCAATAAAAATCTTCATCATTCACCTCCGAGAACATAACTTTTAATGACAATCGTTATCTACAAGATAGAACGAGCACGTTTCTAAAATAAAAAAACTCCTAGAAATTTGTAAGGACTAGTTTCCCAGCGGTTCCACCTTTACTTATTCCTAGAAGAATCTCTTTTATTATATTGCTGATAGAAACCCCACTTTCCGTCATTGCATTGATGAACTAAATTGTATGTATTTATTGTATGCTTGTTTTCCCCCGTTCGTCAAGTATTAAAGATGAAAACGGTAGAAAAAAAGAAATGATAAAGCCTAAAATCGGTACGATGAAAAATGCTACAGTAAGAATGAAATACAATGCTAGATATCCGTAATATACAATTTGCTGAGCTACGAAATTAGAAGCCAAATTCTCATACAGTGGCGTGGTAAACAAGAATAAGCAGAACAAGAAAGTGACAATACTAATCAAAAGCCCAGCCTTCACACCTGGCGAATGATAAGTAAGTGTCAATGTGTGCTCTCCACCAGATAGAGAAACACCGATGTAATTATCAAATAACACCTCGATATCGGTTGGGACACCATCCACTTCTAACGTATATCCTTCATGGTACGTGATTGGCAAAAAATAACAACCCTTCCGCGTCCGTTTCAATTATAATCTGATTTTTATGAGTAGATACATCCGTCACAGGAACGCTAGAACAGGCAAAGTCCAAATACTTATCGTATGACATGGCACCGATTTTTAAAGTGCGAACAGAAACATCGCTAATAATCTGAATGTCGATATCGACCGTTTCATCTTCAAATGTTCCAAGCTCCAATAATCCATTCTGCATCTCTCTTGGATAATCGTCGATTAGTAACACACGTTTACATAGATGTTCATCGTTCCCATAATTGCTGCATTAACGGTATTATCCATACTCTTCAATACATCCAAATATAGTACAGAACGATCTTTTACTTCGACCGTCGTGTGCAACATAGAAAGAAGTTCGTCGTCTACAATCTCGTAAGAGGTAAAAGATCATCTTCCGTCGTAATGTAAATTCTCACCCGGAAATCATCCTCGTAAACAGAAAACAAATCTTCTTCTTTACCCGTTACTGCGCGGTACAAAAGATTCTGTGACTCGAATGCATTCGAAACGTCAGCAAAAAGAAGTATTTCCTTGAACGATGTATCCATATTGAACTGGATTCTGTGATTCATATAAATGAATCGTACCAAAGGTATCCACATACTGATAATTCTCATCATCGATGCGATCTTCCGTAATCAAGTATTTATTCCCTAGTAAGGCATCACTAAAACAACGTTCCACCCGAAGAATACGTCTTAACCCAATAAGAAGCATAACCGAGTCTTCTAAGTGTTTCCATATTAGTCCCATTGGTAACAGAAGTAAAGTGATCTAACGTCGGATACTGGGTAATCATACCATAATTTTGAACGAAGTTCGATACATTGGATTTCACCGGAACACATCATCCTCTTCATGAGCATGCGATAGTTCCGTCATACTAGCAAATTCTTGATCCATGGACTCATATGCAAAGTCCATACCGTAATAGACAAACGACCAACAAAGAATATTGGTAACTACCAAAAGATAAAAGCCACCAATCGTAAGATAAGAAAACTTCTTTTTTCGATGTGACAAAAAGTAAAATTGTAAAGAATACTGTGCCTAAAATGAGTAATAACGCAATCAAAGGAACTTTCCAACGAGATCCGGTTGTAATGTTATAAACCGTATGTTGAAAATAAAGAGTAATTGAAGTGAATCGTCAAAATAATCACGATAGAGAACAAAACTGTAAAAATAAATGCTACAACCTGTTTCTTTTGTCACAGACTTTTGAAGGACCTCGATAGTACTCGTTTTTTTTTCTTAACAATCGCTGGCTGATACTCTCCAAAATAATGTAAAAATATCAAGATTAAAAAGAAATAAAACAGGAAAAAAACGTTCGTAACGGGAACAAGGCATAAGAACCCAAATGGAACATTTTATTGACCGGTTCAATCAAAACAGGAACTAAGAAAATAACAAATGAAGATATGACATACCAAAAAAGAACGTGTGTGATTTTTAGATGTTTTATAATCTCGTACTAAGAAATAGATGACACAACCAAGAAGAACTCCAGCGGTACAGAAAAAGCATCACCTTATCACCGATCATCGAAAACTTAGAATTCAATAATTCATTAATATCGAAAGCCATTCGACTAGATTCCGAAATCTGAATGTAAGAAGGAACTAAAACAACTGCACTCAGTAAGACGCTGAGAAGTGTCCCTACTCCTAACCCAACCAAAGACTTTTTCATGTCTTCCCTGTGGAAGAACCACAAATATGGCAAAGTCAAGAAGAAAATAAAAAGTAACATTAAGATTGCTAAATAGAAACACAAGATGAACGATAGCGTAAGGGTGACGATGTACAAATACGGTTTCTCGCCATCCAAAACTTTCTTAAGACCAAGCCAAAGGATTGGAAATAAATAAACGATATCCATCCAGGCTGTAATCTGATACATGACGATGGCATAACCAGAAAATGCATAGCAAATAGCAAGTAAAATTGCAATGTAACTAGGTGTCTTTGGAAACGTCGTACGAATGGCATAAAGACAAGTAAGAGATGCAAGCAACACTTTCACGGCAATAATAATGGAAATAGCTTGATAAATGTTATCGCGTGGAAATAACAAAATTAAAAAGTTGATTGGACTTGCCAAATAATACGTAAAAATGCCAAAAGAAATTAATACTTCCAGAGGTCGTGAAATCAATCCAAATCGATGCATCTCCTAAAAACGAATCGTATAAATGATAGAAAAATGCCGTAATTTGATCTTGCATATCGCCCCAAATCAAAGAATGGGTTCCAAACGGATAAATTCCTTTGCTCAGAAACAAAATCACAAAAATCAATACGACGATAAAAGCAACAATTCCATAATCTCGTTTGTGTTTCATGTCCTCATCCCCTATCCTAATAGACGTAAGTTTTTCAAAAGCTTTCGGCTTTGTAAATAAAGCCCCGTATAGCGATCGTAATAATCTTCCAAAAACTGATTGAGTTCTTTTTTTTTGCTTGCGCTCACTTTAATCTTCGTCACTTTTTCCAAATCGACCATCGAAAGCATTCGAATCATTTGAAGTGTCTTCGTACTGACGAGTGGCTCGTCGTGATAACAATTTTTACATAAGTACCCGCCCGCCTAAGAACTGATTGTCACAATGTCCGTAGGACTTCCACAAACGGCACAACCATTTAAATAAGGCTTGACACCTAAAAGTCGAGTAACTGCAATTCGACAATATTCGTGATGATGTCAGGATCGAAGCCACTGTCCAATTTTTTTAATGCCAACACCAAAAGATCATAGACTCGTTCTTCTTTGGTTTGATTCATTACTTGAGAGACGAGTTCCATGATATACGTTGCATAACTGATTTTAGTAATATCCGTCAAAATGTGATTGAAAGAAAAAAATGGGATCCGCACTAATCAAAGTAGAAATTCCACTTTTCTTTTTCTTAATCCACCAAGTCGCATAAGTAAACTTTGTGCTTACACTGCGTAAAGGACTCTTGATTGTCCTTGCTCCTTTAGATAGAAGACCAATCGTACCTTCCTTGGTAATTACATTGATAATTTTTTGACGTTTCACTATAATTAGTTTCGCTAACTACGATTCCCTCCACGCTTTCGGTCATCTTTACCACGCTTACTTTCTAATTCTTTCAGTAATAAAAAGTATTTTACTTCACCTGTTTTCTGAAATAACTTCCATAATGTATCTTTCATCCTATCACCATTCTTATCATGATGACAAATGAACTTTTTTATTCAAAAATTAAAAATCAGAATGATTTTCAAATCCCAAATCGATTAAATATTTTTCTTTGTCACGCCAATTATCGATTGTTTTGACGTACGTCTGTAAATATACTTTTTAGAGAAATATTCCTCTAAATCCTTTCTTGCTTCGGAACCGATCCGTTTTAACATCGATCCGCGTTTACCGATGATGATCTTTTTCAAGTTATCCCGTTCGACGACAATGCAAACTTGAATGGAAACTAAATCGTCTTCTTCCTCTAACGATTCTACATAGCAAGTGACAGTATGAGGAACTTCTTTCTCTGTTTTTCTGTAAAATCTTTTCTCGAACAATTTCTGCCACATAAAATTTGGTACTGATATTAGTAATCGTATCATCTTCGTATAACTTTCCCTCATTCGATAGATAAGGTGTAATTGTCTTTATTAGTTCCTTGATATTCTTCTCTTTTAGAGCAGAAATCGGAACAACTTCCGCAAAATCGTATGCTTGACTTGCCTTTTGAATGGCTAAGAAGATATCATCCTTTTTCCATGCCATCGATTTTATTCAAAACTAAAATGACCTTGGCATTCGCTTCTTTCAAGCGATTTAAAATAAACAAGTCCCCTTTGCCAATGCCCGTCTTAGCATCTACCAAAAACAATACGACATCGACGTCTTGAATGGCATGAAACGCCGTCTGATTTAAGACGGTTTCCCAAACGATTAAGTGGTTTTATGAATACCAGGTGTATCGACGAATACAATTTGCACGTCATCGTCGTTATAAACTCCTAAAAATCGTATTGCGAGTCGTCTCTGCTTTATCGCTTGTAATTGCTAATTTTCGCTCTAACAACGTATTTAATAATGTACTTTTACCGACATTGGGACGGCCAACGATACTGACAACACCACTTCTCATGCCAAATCATCTCCTGTAAATGGATAAGGGCAAAGATCTTTTACTTTGTACTCTTCTTTTGCACCAGACTTGGCATACAAAATAACTGGATTATCCATATCCATGAATTCCGTCATCACTTGCCTGCACAAAAACAAGACGAAGCAAGTGTATTTCCAGATGTCATGACATGAATTTCAGCAAAGTCTCCCTTACGGTACCCTTCGCTAACGGCTTTTAAAAATCGCTACTCGTTCAGCACAAACAGCTGCTCCATAAGATGCATTTTCAACATTGACACCAGTAAACACATGCCCATCTTTCATGACGACGATAGAAGAAACCGCATAATGAGAATACGGCGAATAACTGTTTTCTAATAATTTTTCTAACTGTTCTCTATAGTCCATAAAAAACCCTCCTAAAACATTTTTGGAACGAAAATCAAAATGGCTCCGATCAAAGCCGTAACAGATAAAACGAGCGTTGCAGCAGATGCCGTATCCTTTGCTACTTTAGCAAGTGGATGCTTCTCGCTCGTAACCAAATCGATCGTTGCCTCAATTGCCGTGTTAATCATTTCAGAAGCGGTAACAGCACCAATGATACCAATGACGAACAACCACTCCGATACAGAAATATTATAGTATAATCCGGCCAAAGTCGTCACCAAAGTAGCAACGATGATGATAGCCATGTTATGCTCTACAAATCGCGGCATAAAAGAAGCCATCGATGGCATGACAAAAACTCTTATAATATCGAACCAAAAATTCCCTGTATCTTTGTTTCTCACAATACTTCTTTTTTTGAAAATAACTTAGCGAACAATCCCATACTCCGATAATACCTCCTCTTGTTTCGCAAACATAATCTTTTTCGTCATGTGGATTCATATGATCGTATCCGAGCAAATGAAAAATCCCATGAACTGCCAAAAAGCAAATCTCTCGTTTAAAGGAATGCCCATACTCTTCCGCTTGTTCATGTGCTCTCGGAATACAAATGTAAATATCTCCTAAAAACACGTTCTTTAGTAGGCATCGGCATGCCGTCTTCCAAAGACAAAACTGATGACATCTGTCACACGATCGACGTTGCGATAAGTCTTATTTAATTCATGAATTTTCTCACTTCCAACAAATATGACGTTGCAAGAAGCATTTTTCACTTTTTTTCCTTTTTCAAAAGCAAGTTTGATGACGTTTTTAATATCCATCTTCAACACGCCTAAATCCTCTTCTGTTTCATTGAATATACCAATTTGATTCATACTAACACCACCATGTAAATAACTCCTAATAATACGATGAGTAAAAGAACACTAACCGTATCTAAAACCAGCGACTTTTCAAAAACTTAGGAAATGTACTCCATAGTTTCGTAATCGCATAGTAAAATAAAAATCCCAACATGCCACCGACGACATTCAAAAATAATATCATCGATATCGAAGGCTCGTCCAATTGCAAGTTGCGTTACTTCGATTGTAAACGAAGCAAGCAACGAAAGAAGAAAAGAACAATCCAACCTTTATCGTTCTTGGTATAATAACTAGCAAATAGACCAAATGGGAAAAAGAGCAACATATTGCCAAGCACGTTCTTCAAAAACAAACGACTACCAAACGAATACCTTGTCATCTCATGAAATGGCATGAAGTTGTTGTTGTACATTCCCGCACTGACATCTTGATAGGTTACCACTTGGAATAGGCAAAGGATGTAGATGATGAAAAAAAAGAGACAAGATTTCTTTGTATAAAACGATGTTCTTTTTATTTTTTAAAAGATATGTTAACCGCAAGGATGTCAAGATTACCAAACAAATTGCAATCATAGGCCATGTAAATTCCATTACTTCTAAAATTGTCGTTTGAAACTGTCCATATCCTCACTCTCCTTGCTCTTGTTTCTGTAAATCTTCTTCTTTGATTTCTACATATTCCGTGATATCTTCTTCCGCCTTCAAAAAAACACATCTACTATTATTTTACTATCTTCTGTAGTGATTTTCAAATCTTTTTGACTGATTATCCGGCAAACCGCAGAATTAGTCAAAATCTTTTCTTCTGCCAAACGATGTGCCTGTTCTAATGCTTCCTCATAAGAATACGTCTTGTCGGTCACTTCGATTTCTTCTTCCTTTGTAATTGCAACACGAGCCGGAAACATCGCATTTTCTATCTTAAAAATATCTTCTCTGCTAGCCGTATCATAGGAAGAAAGTCCTAAGTGAATCGTGTGATTTAAAAACTGCAACGTAAGAACCGTCTGACTCTTACCGGTTTCCTTTTCTTCATAATAATGAAACGGTACTTCGATGTGTGCTTCATACCAAACTTCTCCTAACACGCGACCTTTGGCAGCTAGTAAGTTCTTCACTTCTTCATCACGCATGATGGCACCACTCAAGATAACTTCCCCTTGTTTGACGTAGTCGTTAATTTTCTTCATGACTTCGCCATTTTCTGCTTCAATTTTTCGTAATCAAAGCATCTTTCTTTGCAACCAAATTGCGCGGTGCAACTTCACTCGTTTCATCGTTAATTTTTCTTCTTTCAACGTGAACGACATAATGAGTTCCTTGTGGACTGATTTCGATCCATTCGAGTTCCTTAGGATATGTCTCCAAAATTTTCTGTTCGATCTCTTCTTTTTTTTAGCATAAGAAACCTGCAAATGAAGCGGTGCGATTCCGTAACGTTCCAACTCGTTCTTTAATACCTCTCGAAACTCCGCATCATTTTCTAAAATCGTCACTTGAAAACAAAAAAGAACTTAAAATATAGAGAATCAAACAAAAAAAAAAGCCCCAATTACCAAATAGTACTTCTTTAAAAGTAGATGACAAAGCGCTAAAAAGCCGGTGTATCCGACCAGTTCCACTTTGTAACTCGTCCGAATCTTTTTTAATTTCTGATAGTCTGTTTCACAAACCAAGATTTCAAATTCGCGTCGTCCCATTCGAAGCAGTTTGAAAGAGATTTGATTCGATAGTAGCTTACGTAAAAAATATTCTGGATTCCGACCAGAAATACGAACGCGGTAACGACTATTCATAAACCTTCTTGACGATTTGTAAAAACCGTTCCTGTTATTAAAATTTCATCATCCATCATTTGTTTTAAAACGAGATTCTCACCACGAATTTCAATTTGAATGGAACCGATAGCAACCAAAATAATAGCAGGCTCTAAAATCAAAACTTTCGAAATATTGGTAATGTTTAAAAAATCTTCTGTCAGAAAAAAGACGATACTGACGATCGAATATACGCCTCTCTAGTTTCTGAAACATATAATCACCCGATATAGTATATGAAGATATCAGGTGATTTTAGTAGCAATTCTCAAATTAGACAAAGAAAAACGACCAAATTTAATTTAGTCGTTCCTTAATCAAAGCAGAGACATGACTCATATCTGCCTTTCCTTTCACAAGTGGTGTCACTTCTTTCATGACTTTGCCCATATCCTTAGCAGAAGTTGGAGCAACACTTGCAAATACTTGATCGATGATTTTCTCAATTTCCTCTTCGCTCAATTGTTCTGGCAAATATGCCTTTAAAATCTCGATTTCTTTGGCCGTTTCATTTGCCAAATCTTCTCTACCACCTTTTGTAAACTCAGCAATAGATTCCTTTCTTTGCTTGATTTCTCTACTGATAACATCGATGACAACATCGTCAGTAAGTTCTTTTCCTTTATTAATATTTTCTAATTGTAAAGAACCTTTCAACATTCTTAAAACACTCAATTTATCTTTATCTTTTTTGCTTTCATGGCAGCGACGATATCTTGATAAATTCGATCTTTTAACATTTTGATTCCTCCTCTAGTAATAGTATATCATAGAAAAAGAAAAGAGACTAACAAAACTAGTCTCTTTCGCGACGAGAACGATTTCTTTTACGAGTATTGCGAATACCCTCTTTTTTTGCTTCTCTTCTTTGAACTCCAGGTTTCGAATAAGCTTCTCTCTTCTTGACTTCAGAAGGGACACCATCTCTGGCTTGTTTTTGTTTGAATTTTCTTAATGCCAAATCCAAATTACCATTCTTTACAACAACTGTACTCACTTTTATCCCTCCCTTCGTCTTCAACTAAAAAAGATTATAGCAAAACTTTCGCGTCATTTCAACATTTTTTTGAAATTCATTGGTTTTTCTATCTCTTCTGGTGAAAAAACGGAAATGGATGCTGATAGATAACCAGTCCTTTCTGGGTAGCCCGTTCCACTCCGTCGTAAGAGCCAACCAAATCTTCCGGATCCAAAGGTCCAAGCGCACGATTTAATAATAAAACATTAGCCCGATCAAGCATTTCTGCATAACGCATCATATGATCATAATGAAGATCCTCAGAAAAATCAGGATCTTCTTTTGGAATCGATGTTGCAGAATCAAATTCTTCCTCTAAGATATTCTGTAACATCCAGCTGATATCTAAAAATGTAGTCTCCTCACTACAAAGTTCATCGCTAATTGCGTCGTAATCAGATGCTGTAAGTAAACTAAAAAACGCAATCTCATCAGAAGAAAGCTCTCCACCCAAAGCTTCCTTCAAGAGAATGCGTTTGCAAAACGTTCTTCCTTTACTTGTCATTTTCCCATCTACGTAACATTTCTCTAAACTCATATTCCCCACTCTCCTTACTTCATTATATACACGAGATTTTATTTTTTGCAATAGAACAATTCAAAAAATTAACTAGAAGTAGAAATTTGACAATAAAATTGTGATAAATTGGTTCCGACTGCTTGTCCAAAAGAAAAAAATACGATTGGTGAAAGAATTAAAATTACCAAAACCATAAATGTAATGGCTAACCCTTTTACAAGTCTGTCGGACATAACGAATCGCTAGTAGCTCGTCTAATACCAGAACCAACACTCCTGCCAGCATCTAATAATACTTTTAAGATGTCGACAAAAAGCATTTAGTAAAAGATCCCGTAATACTAGCCCCTCCTTTTATTTCTTTTAATTCTTGACTCGTTAAACGTTTCATGAATCTTTGTCACAGCTAAGTGGTCGTACAAAGCCATCGAGAACCCCTGCTAAGAAGATGACGATGGCACCGATAACGAGACCAGCTGTAACGGACAAACCTCCTTTCATCGCTTTTAATTCATAATCAGATAATTGTCTCATAATTCTCCTTTCCATTTTTGAATCAAAATCTCAAGTAATGTATAAGTTCCAGAATGAATGGAAACTTTCGTACTGGTATCTTTAGGACATATCGTCTTCGCTTCTAAGACACCTGTAAGCACCGTATCGTAAGAAAAGTTGAACCCTTTCACATTTTTGGTTTGCTAGAAAAAAAACATCTCCCTCACTACGAAGGACGCATCTTCCAAAGGAACATAGAAAACAAAAAGTATCAACCTGCCAATATCCAGAGTACTCTTGATGAATCGTGATGGGAACGAAAAAACAAAGTATCATTCCAAATAGACATATTAAGTAAATAAAACAAAACCAAGCATTCCGAAATGAAACCGAAGCATGAATTCTATGATAGACGTCCATCAGCATGAAAATGAATCACCTTTGTAAATAACTTGGATTGAATTTTTGATGAGAAACGACAATGACGATACGATTTTTCAAATATTGAAACAAATTTTGTAACACCGTTTGACGTAAATAAGCATCCAAAGTTTGAAATACTTCGTCATATAAGTAGACACTGGCTGGACAAATCAAACTGCGCGCCAAAATGAGTCTCGTTCGTTCACCGGAAGATAGTTGAAAGCCGTCTTCTAAAAGAACTGTTTCATAACCGTTAGAGAGTAAAATATCATCCGCATGAGTTAAGTTCATGACACGTTCAAATTCTTCCTGTGACGGCGTATACGACAAGACCACATTTTGGTATACAGAAGTGGGAAACAATTTTTCCTCGCTAGAGACATATAAAATTTGTCCCTCCCTCTTTTTCTTTCTTTGTCATCTAGCAAAATCGTTCCAGAAGTCGCATCTAAAAACCTGCTAAGACTTTTTAAAAAAGTACTCTTACCAGAACCAGATGGACCGCTAATTAAAACCCGTTCCCCTGGCGAAAAAAGAAGGATACGGAAGAAAATATACTCCTCTTTTCCATAATGGTAACTCAAGTTACGTACTTCTAACGACACAGCTTTACTTTTCTGAAAACGACTGGAGACGACACTTCTTCAATTTGCCATAGTTCGTTCATTCTCGTTTTCGAAGTCACAAAATCCGGATATCGTAAAATCGTATCGACGATATTTTGAACTGGTGCCATCAAATAGAAAAAAAAATCGTATCAAAGGTAATGAAATTGGTAAGAGATAATTTCCCTTGAATCACCAAATACGCACCATATAAAGATAAAATAGCAAGGGATAGTTCATACAAAAGAGACCGTACCAGACGAAACAAAACATCTTTCTTCATCACGACATGAGAGCCATCTAAAACCTCTCCATACGAAAGACTAAGGGTATCTTTTTTATAAGAAGTCACATGAAAATGTGACAAAGACTCAAGGGAACCCAAAAAGGAAGAAATCGTTTGATTACAACGACTCCACTTTTCCTTATAGGATAAAAGTCATGTCGTGAGAGAATCTGAAATATCACGGTCATAAAAAGTGAGAACCACCAAAAATAACAATGTAATCATAAATAGACCAATCGAAAACTTGGCAAGTAAGAAAAGTGAAATCACAATCAAAAAGAACATCCAAACTTGCTAAAATAACGCGAATAATAAAATCAGATAGACCGGACATTTCATTTACTCTCGTTAAAATCTCTCCTGTACTTTTTATCTTTATAGTACAAATAAGGAAGCGATAGAAAGCGACCAAACAACGACGTGATGAGTGGATAATCGAGTTGTTGTTTTAAAACGATGAAATCGTATCCCGAAAAAAACGACGAAAGATTTTTTACAAAGTACGATAAAAAAGAAGAAAACAAGCGAAAAAAGAACAAATTATCGAAACTTTGGCTTTCCAAAACAAACGTCGATAGAAACGTGAATCGGTACATCATGAGGGTATGAAAAATAAGATAGAGGAAAGAAAATGCAAACAGATGAGTAAAAAATTCCAATGCTGAATAACGGTTCGAAAAATCAATTGTTCCATCTTAGAAATTTTGCGAAAGTGTGGCAAATCCCATTCTACTTGAAACAAAAGATACTGATTCTGAGAAATTGCTTGGTATTCTTGATAACTCAAAATCCGTTTGCCCAAATCGGGATCCAACATCATTACTCGCCTAGAAGTTTGCTCGACATTCGTTAAAACGACAAAATGATCTGCCTGTCTAGAGTTCTTAACGTGTGCAATACATGGGAAATCTTGAGAGCGAAGAGCCATTACATCACCACGAACACCATAACAGGAAAATCCCTAATTTTCTTGCCCCTTCTAATAGATGATACGCATCACATCCATCTTTCTTAGTCTGCGTTAAAACACGTAGAAATTCCTTCGAAATATCTCCTCCATAGTAACGAATGATCATCAAAAAGACAACTAACACCGCAATCGGATGCACTGCTCTGTCGCTCTAATGTCATCCCTAACCGTCGCTTTTTAGATAAAATAATATCGCCTCCTCACTATATACATTGTCTGTTTCATGAAAAAATGACACAAAAAAGTAGATTTCTCTACTAATTTTTTACACTCCACACAGAATCATATTCAAAGTCAGGACAAAACGATGAATCGGACGTCGTTACTGCACGGACAATATAACCATCGCGATCTAAAAAATAAAAGACTCTTATTGCCATCGTACCCAAAAGAAAAACAGCCATCTACCAAAGTACTCGTAAGATTTGGTTCATCAAAGTCACACTCGCCAGATGTAAATTCGAATTCTTTTTCATTCAAATAGCCACCATTTTCTGAATAATTTCTAGAAACTGCAACAAACGTCGATTGAAGAGCGGGTAAGGAAATCGTTTCATCATCGAAATGTACGAACAAATCTTGCTCTGTCGTATTCCAGAAAAAAGACGACGTAATTTCGTTCCTCACCTTGTGTTTCAAACGTATAAATATAGTACTGGACACCAGATATCACACCTTCTCGGTATACGTTTTTGGCGAATCCTAGATAAAATCGGATGATTTTCAGAATCAAATGGATTTCCACGAAAATGGCTTACAATAAAAGGGATATTTGCCAGTACAACGATGAGAATGATTCCTACTAGGATAAAAATTCGTTTGATCCAAGTTCGTTTCTTTTTTTCTTTTTTTTTTCATCTAACATAGAAAAGTTCTTCATGACTTATCACCACTTTACGATACATCCATTATATAACAAAATATGACAAATAAAAAGGAAAACGACGTTGTTTTCCCAATCTACTCAAGGTATTGATTTGCACACATACCAATAGTACCATTATACTCTACTTTATCCATCGAGTACCCTTTTAGCAGTCGTATAGTTCTCTTGTAGAACTGTAACTGTTGCATTATGTGGCATAACGAAAAGTGTTCCAGAATTATCCAGTTTCATTAAATATAAACCATTCGTGACCCGAACTCGTTTGGTCTTTGCTACAGGAGTCACTTCTTCTTTTGGCATACTTTGAAACACCAAAGAAGCAGAATCAACTACTTTCGTAAAATCATCGTTAAGATACATCACCTGTTCTGGTGGATACGATGTTCCCGTCATTACCCAAGCTGCTGCCGTATTTTGAGTCCAATTATCGCAATGACCTCGTCCGCATGTGATATGTAAATGGTTAGCAGCTGCACCATCCGTTCCTTCGTAAGCGATAATTTCGCCTGCTTTGATAATATCGCCAACTTTGAACTTGGCCGTAATAGAGCCGTCGTTCCAATGCGTTAACGTTAGCCAAACCGTATCTGTAAATGTTGGTGTCTCTACCGCCTCTACTGTCTCTAACCAAATTGTATTGGTTACGTAATTGCCAACTCCTCGAATCGCAACCACTTTCATATCAACTGGAGCAAAATAAGCACTTTGCCTACCATCGACGCCTGCACAATCGATTGGATAATCAGCCGGCGTTCCATGAGAATGATGATAGTGACTAGTAGCACCGTTATAGTCTTGTGTCACCCGCAGCGTTTCCATTCCGAAATAAAAACTTTTGCATTCTATTCACCTCCTTCTTGCTTAGAAGAATCGATTTGTAACAGATCTTTTAATTTTTTCAAATCTTTTCCAGCATAGTAAATAATACCCGAAGTGAACAGTAGTTCCATTGCATCCGTCAAATTCACATCGATGCCTTGAATATTTGCTACTAAAATATTAGGATTTAAAAGAGCACAAATATACATTAGCAATCCACCTAAAACGATGCAGAATGCTTTGACAATTCCAGTAGCAAGTGTCTTCTTACAGAAAGTACATTGGATCGACGCAATGCTAACACCCAACACAATATTGGATATCATAACTAGAAAAAGTCCAATTACAATCGGAAACATATTTTCACCTCCATAATAATATATGAAGCACAAAAAAAGTGGTATAGGACATACACCACTTTTTTACATCGTTTCGATTGCAATGGAACCAATTCCACCATCTACTTGAACATTCGTAGGACCAGAGCCATATGTTCCAGAAGAGCATCCCTTTTGATTTAATGAAACAGAACCAATTCCAGTGGATAAGATAAACGTATACTCTTCTTCTGAATCGTTAAGATGTAACGTCATTGTTCCAATTCCTGAATCCAAATCATTGGATCCTGTCAATGTTCCCGTAAATTCGAATTCTCCGACACCACCATCATAAGAAAAATTATGGAAAGATGCATCCTCTATGGTAACCTTACCGGCTCCACCATCCATCTCTACTTCATCGGTAACGATAACGGAACGAAGCGAAAACATTTCCCGCTCCTAAACTGAGATCCAATTTAGAGAATTTCAAAGAAGAAAGAGAAACCTTACCTGCTCCAGCATCGATGCTAACGAAGTCCAAATACTCAGTAGGAACCTGTACGATAACTCGATCGTTTATTGTATCAAACCAATCGAAGTCATCTTCTTCTACATATAACGTACCGTTTTCTATATATGCACGAACATTAGAGTCCGTTGATGATACCATCAAGCGACTTCCTAAGACAAGTTCCAGATTAGCCGTCGATACATCGATTTCTAAGTTGGATACAGCATAGTCTGTTTCTAAAACAACTGTCAACTCCTTGGATACATCATGATACAATCCAAAAAATATGACCTACCATCGATAAACCAATCAAAATACTAGAAAAGATGAGAACGATTAGAAAGATTGCAAAAATCCAACTGCAATAGCCTTTAATTACTCGTTGTGCACTTGTCATTTGATTTCCACTCCACCAAAAATACAAGTGGCATCGATATAAATTGTCTTGGCATGATCAGAAGAATCGTTCTTTGCCTTATTAGAAACTCCTCCAAAAATAGGTGTAGAACGAACCTTTACAGTAACATCATCTGGCACGTAAATATCGATTCCACCAAAAACAGCACTTGCTGAAATGACAACATCTTTCTTAATCGTAGCACCTCTTAAATCGCAAGTAACACCGCCAAAAACTGCTTCTAAAGATGCCCTTTAAACTCTTCCTTCGTATAATCTGCTGTAACACTTCCAAATGTTGCACAGTACTCTTCTAAATTCTTCTCTTTCTTAGCAGCATCGCGGATTTCCTTCATTCTTTTAGAATGAATCGTATCTTTGAATATCAAAGAAAGTCCCCATACAACCAAAAGCGAACGGTATAATTAATTTCAGTACCATACCAAAGTCTAAGATGTTTTGACAAGAAAGAAGCAAAAACAATTCCGATTGCTAGACCAATTAAATTCCCCGTCCGGTCTTCTTTATGGAACATTCCAATAAAACACGGAACGATAATAAAAAAGAGTCCACCAACCGTTAAAAAGACATCAATATGAGCAAATCCCAAAGCATTCACTCCAAAAATAAGTCCCAGTACGATTAATACCAATCCCCATAAAACATGATCAATTCTTTTCATACTTACCTCCATATCCTTATTCTATTATAAGCAGCTAGAATATGCAAGCACAAAAAAGAACCCAAACGGGTTCTTTTATTTCCAATATGGTGTCCCAGAAGGGATTCGAACCCGTGACACTCGCCTTAGAAGGGCGATGCTCTATCCAGCTGAGCTACCAGAACAGGTATAACCACAACACTTAATGATTATACACTGATTTTTAATAATTTTCAATATCTTTTTTCGATTTTGTTAGGAAATCATGCCCATTCACCTGAAAAACAACGGCAGAAGCATCATAATTAGCAAATACACTTCCCGCCACAGAGTATACAACTTCCTCTAGTATCTTTTGATTGGCATCAAAAATGGCCTCGTTAAAATTCAAAATCATCACGTCATTAGACATACGATAATCCAAAAGTTCAGTTGCTTCACTTAGGTAACTACTCAAATTCGGTTCATGAATGTAACTAGATGATAGATTTTCGATGATTACTTTAATCTTATCCTTATCGTTATTGATGTACTTGGTGACAGGCACATAGTAATTGATGTCATCTAACGTCTCATAATAATACGTCGTCACTTTCATAACACCCATTAAACTCGTAAAATCGAAGTCTTTATTGATACCGTACTCCTTAGTAAGTACCTCCGGAATCATGATTTTGGTCTGTGGCAGAGACGTAACACCAACTCCTTCCCACCTGCAAAGTAAGGGCCATCAATTCCAGGAATTGAAGTCACACTGTAAGTAAGCGCTTCGACGATGACCTCCTCCAAATAAGAAGATCCTGTAAACAATGCAGACGATAAATTGAGTGTCATGGTAGTCCCTGTGACATGATAGTCTAACAAACTCGTATCAGTCGGAATAAATTTATGAAAAAAGCAGGAATTGTTACCGTAGACTCTACTCGCATCGCATCCAAAATTTTATGGACTCTCTCCTCTATCGTATCCTCTGCAATTTCAATTTGATATCGCACCAGTCTTTCCTCATTATCTAATAGATACACCGTTTGATAAATCGGATCCGATAACGTAACGGCACTAACGACAGAATCGGAATCATTTTTAAAAGAAGATAAAATACTGGCTACTAAAAGACAAATAGACATAACGTCGTCATTAAAATCTTTCGCATTGCCTTTTCCCGTAACATAACATCACCCAATTAAGCATATGAAAAATCGTACTAAAATAGTACGATTTAAATTTCTAGTTCTCCTCAATTTCACGAGTTCAATAACCGCACACGCTCGTCCTTTCACAGACAATTTCTGCATGACATTCGAAATATGATTGCGAACAGTTTTCTCACTGATGTGCAACTCTTCTGATATCTCGCGCGTCGATTTGTTAGAAATTAGTAACGTCAGAACTTCTTTCTCTCGGTTCGTCAAAATATTTTTTTCGCAACTGGCTCACTCCTTTAATGCTCTTATATTATTTTATGAGTGAACCGGTAGATTGCCCTTATGAACGCCTAGATTTCGAATTTAACTGTAATGTACATGTGCTTATCAAAACGTTCCTGAATCGTTCGCATGATGTTATTAGCGAGTGTTGCATCGTAGTTTGTAGTTGCTACGACAACTTCGATACGATCTGTTGAGACCTTAATGAAGTTGGCAACTTGATACGTATCTTGAATCAATTTTTTCTAACTCATCTTCCAATGACTTCGTATCGGTAATTCCTTTCATTTCTTCATAAGCGTTGTTTTTATCTTCTGTAGAACTTTCTGGATTGTTAATCGTCTCGTTGGCAGTGGCAATTAAGGCATCCAATTCTTCATCCCGTGCTACTTGCATTGCTGTAATGGCATCACTTTCCATAACCGTTACAACTTCGCCACTAACTTCCTCTATGACAGGATCATCCGTTTTTTCGTACTCGTAGGAACTTGAAAGGTCTGATCCGTTGGAATAACCACATACAAAATCGATAATGCTACTAACAAAATAAATAATGTTCCAAACCAAATGGTTTCTCTTTTCATCCATGTTTCTTTTTCATATCATTTCCTCTTTCGTTATATCATACGAAAAAAAGAAATTCGTTTAGAACAAAAAAAAGAGCTTACGCTCTTGATTGATATTTACCGTCCTTAGTAGAAACGATAATTGTTTCTCCTTCGTTGATAAATAATGGAACTTTTGACAGTCATACCAGTTTCCAATACAGCATCTTTCATGGCATTGTTTGTCGTGTTTCCTTTAACACCTGGTTCTGTCTTCGTAACTACCATTTCGATCTTTATCAGGCAATTGTAATCCTAAAATTTCACCTTCATAAGAAATGATATTCAATACTAAGTTTTCTTTTAAATACTTCTTATCGTCACCAAGTTGAGACTCTTTTTACTTCAATTTGATCATATGTTTCCATATTCATGAAATAATAAGTATCACCTTGTGAGTATAGGAATTGCATATCTCTCTTTTCGATATGGGCAAGTTCAACTTTTACACTAGAGTTAAACGTAATTTCAATAATTGCACCCGTTCTCAAGTTTTTCAACTTAGCCTTAACAAATGCAGCACCCTTTCCAGGTTTTACATGTTGATAATCGACAACTGAATAGATATTTCCCTCGTATTTAATTGACATTCCGTTTTAAAATCATTAACGTTTACCATAAATCCTCCTTCACTCTAATTTATGCATTTCATAAATTAGAAACCCTCATAACTTCCAACAAATGAAAGTAAAAATTCATCCGATGAATCAAAATCATTTAGACACAAAAAATAAGGAATCCTTATTTCTTTTCTTTGTGTTCCGTGTGACGAGCACATCTAGGGCAATATTTATTTAAAGCTAGACGATCAGTTGTATTTTTACATTCTTTTCAGTTCTGTAGTTTTCTTCACCACAAACAGAACATACTAATGTCTTATTTTGTCTGCTACCTACTTTTTTACTCATTCTAATCCCTCCTCGTTATTTCCTTTTAATATTATAACAGATATTTGTAAAAAAGAAAAGGTTTTTTATGGTTTAAGCGGATTTCCATAAAGTTCAAAGAATTTCGAACTGATTTGCTTAGAAAGTCTACGATTTACGTAAGAAAAATAAGAATTCGTTGTAGACGGATGAGAAATATCTGGACTAGTAACGGCAATCGTCATAACCGGGTCATCATACGGTGCATACCCGACGAAGGCATTGCTGATTGTCTCTGTGTCGATCACGCCATCTCCATCCGTATCTAAAAACGTTTCAGAAGTACCTGTTTTCCCAGCCGGATTTGGACTAGTACCCATGACACCTTTTCCTAATCCATAACTCATCACGGCCTGAAATCCTTCTTGAATTCGGTCTAGATAAGCTTCATCATACGGAAGAGCTCCTAACTCGGTTCTAGAAACCGAAGAAATCTCAGGTCCTAGAGAACCGTCGTCCGTACTTTCATGAACACTCTTTAAAAAATGAGGTTGAATACGAACACCATCGTTTGCAATCGTCGTAATGTATTGAGACATTTGCATGACTGTATACGTGTCATATTGGCCCATCGCAAAGTCTAAAAAGAAGACCAGGTGAAGTTCCCGTACCGATGTTTCCTACAGATTCAACTGGAAAATCAACCCCTGTTTTTACACCCAAACCAAATTGACGAAACACGTTTCGATACGTTTCAGAAGTCATCTAAAGATGCATGCATCGGCATTCCATAATAGTACTGATTTCCGGATACTCTCATAGCAATATGAAACTGATAGACGTTCGAGGAATATGCCAGTGCCTCGATATCGTTGATTCTGCCCAATTTGGCATGCGAACATTTTTCTGGAGTTCCGGCAATTTTAATACATTCGTCATAGATCGTCTCGCCAATTTGAACTGCACCCGTCGTAGCCTACTAACATACTGGCACCCTTAACGATACTTCCGGTGTCATTGGGGGAAGTAAATATGTTTTCTACTTGCATCGATTAATGAGTATCCTGTCACCGTAGAAACTGCATTTTTACCAGAGATTGCTAGAATACCTCCCTGTTTTGGGATCAGAAAGGGGCGACATAACTTCCTTTGTAATATTCAGTATTCCCTTCCGTTTTGCTCGTAAGATCTCCGTTTCTAAAATCTCATCGACTGCTTGTTGTAACTCGATATCGATGGTAAGAACAATATCGTCGCCACGTTTTGCTGAAGAAACCAAAGAAATACTGTGATTTCCATTAATCTTATATTTTGCTTTCTCCCCCTTTAAAACCTCATCGTACTGTTTTTCGAGACCGCTGATTCCTACTCGGTCATTTAAACTGTAATCACTGCTATAGTAATCGATATCGTCTAAAAGGAATTCCTTGTGTAGAAGAAGAAACACTGCCCAAAAATACTCTTTAACGTATCGCCATAGAAATAAACTCGTTCCCAATCGTACGTGATAAAAAGCATCCCATAAGTTCGCCCATATGTTCGCTTAATGCTGCCAATTCTTCCGTACTGAGATCTCGTTTAATCACTTTTGATGTCGTAAGAGTAACTCTGATTCATCCATTGATAGATTTGAATTACCCGTTTGTCATCATTGTAATTGGATAACTGTTCAGAAGAAATGAAACTCTTTTAAAATATTGTTGTACTCTGACAATGTAATTCTCTCTTTCTTGTATTGATTTTTCTACTTCTTCACCTGCCATAGCAAAAGTTCTTCACGGTGAAACAACAACAAAACGATTTCATATCTTCTTCATCGATATCGTCTCCAGAAACTTCGATCAACTCGTTAATTTTTTAGCAAGTTCCACTTCTTTCGTTACCGTTGTCGAAGAAGATTTCGAATATGCCAAAACCGAAACTGCCTCGTTATCGACCAAAACGTTTCCATTGACATCTAAAATTCTTCCTCGTGGAGCAGTCCAACCATATAAGTATTGGTTAGATAACCGTTCGTATTCACTTTGATAAAAATTGTTCTTAGACACCATAAAATAGATGAAATAAAGAATAATTCCAAATAATGCCAAACAAATAAATGCAAAGATAATTCGAATGCGATGATTGTTTTTATACATAAAAAATCCCTCAATTTTAGTTTGGTCATATTTTTTTAATTTCAAAACCATACAATCAAAAAGGAGGAAATCTATGATGAAAGAATTTGTCAAACAATATATTATGAACCTTTCTTCCAAAAGATATAGAAATGATTCTGGCATATGCAAATAAAAACCAGATCATCCTGACACCAAACCAAGCATATCAAATCTTATTGCTCGTACAAAAACTGTCAAAACTTATTAAACGGAGGTTTACCAACCAACTTTTCAAGAAATAGCCAAAATTGTCGACTTCAATACAGCTAAAAAAAATAGAAATGGTATATTTACAAAAACATTGGCAAACTAAATTAATTTCTAAGGAACAGAACTTTTCTCTCCAAACAAAAAAGATTGTCATCAATCTTTTTTTTTTTGTGTCCGAATTTCTTCTATTAAATTGGGATTAAAGGTCTTCGAACGAATCATTTCGATTTCTTTCCCATACGGTGCATAAATACCATCCACATACGGAGTTTCAATATTTTAGGAATCATTTCCAATTTCGGATGATAGATAATTCTGCATAAAGTATCGAATCCCAAATCACCAAACCCGATATTTTTCATGACGGTCTTTGTGAGAAAGCAACTGGATTTTTACTATCGTTTACATGCACACAATGAACCTTATCCAAACCGATGATAGAATCAAATAAATCTAAAAAATTCATCAAAAATGATTCATATCGTAACCAGCGTCGTAAATGACATGTATCCAAACAGACACCGATTCGGTCTTGCTCTCTACTAACGAAATAATTTTTCAATTTCTTCTAATTTACTACCAATTTCCGTTCCTTTGCCAGCCATTGTCTCTAATAAAATCGTAACGTGTTCGTCGCGTCCTGACAATACTTTTATTCAAAGCAGTCGCAATATTGTAAATTCCAGCATCGACTCCAATTCCAACATGAGAACCTGGATGTAAGACCATATAATGAATACCGAGTGCCTCACATCGCTTGATTTCTTCTAATAAAAAGTTAATGGAAAACTGATACTTTTCATGTTCGTTATTGTTTGCAAGATTAATAATATAAGGAGCATGGACGACAACATATCGATAATCGATATCACTGTTTTTCATTTTTCCATCGCTTGAAGTGTTAAATCATCGCGAATTTCACTTCGTCTCGTATTTTGTGGCGCACCAGTATAAAAACATAAATGTAGTCGCACCATAACTCATTGCTTCTTCCGTACTTCCAAGCAATTGTGTATCTTTATTAAACCCAACATGGGAACCGATTAATAACATAATTTCACCTCAAACTAATTATATCAAAGGCAAAAGAAAAAGACTAGTGAAACTAGTCTTACGTACATTAATCGAATTATAGTAATACGTCACCGTTATTTGGATATAGACGATATAGGCGAACATTATCAGCGGTTCCTGAAATAGCAATGTTGTAGTTATCTACAAAATCTACCTGAGTAGAACCTGATGTAGGCCAAGCAGTAGCATCATCATCGTCTGTAGGAAGCTTAAAAATTTTACTGTCAATTGTTTCTCCCTTAGATAATTCTGAAACGTTTTGAACAACTCCACCTTTTAAATCATCTTCAAGTGTCAATGGGATGAAGTTACCACTTGCATCATATCCAGCATAATAGTAATTGTAGTTATTATTATCTGTTGCTTCGATTACAACATAGTTGTATCCAGCAATCCAAGCTGCTCCGAAAGCACTCTTTGTACCACCAGAATCTAGTTTAACTGCAATTTTACCGTTTTCATCAACTACACGATAAACTACTTTATCTCCAGTATAGTTTGGAAGTCCGTTAGCAGTAATTGCATACTTTCTTACGGCATCGATAATGTTTGCTCCTGTTGAAGCAAATGAATTCTTTCTTGAACTCGTAATGTAACCTGTAACAGATGGAATTGCGATTAACATAATTACACCTAAGATTACGATAACAGCTAAAAAGTTCGATTAATGTAAAACCTTTACTTCTTCTCATAATAGTTTATTTCCCTCCTCTATTATTCTTCTTTATCATATCAAATTTTATACATCTAGTAAATATCGTTCCCTAAAACTTTTACATTTTTTGACAAAAGAGACTTTTATAAAAGTCTCTA
>VOFC01004039.1_pt1 | contig 43616 bp, 54 predicted proteins | sample 5384161 | NCBI WGS metagenome assembly VOFC01 (sample SAMN12384722, study PRJNA508395) | human gut metagenome | isolation source: healthy gut B | host: Homo sapiens | reverse complement strand
AAAATATATGTATCGGATTCGGGGCTTTTATGCGCAAAAAAAATCTTTATCTGCTAACGATATACTTTATATGGTTGATGAAATTAATGAATTCAAAGGCGGAATGACAGAGAATTATGTTAATGTTCAGTTGACAATTAACGGACATAAGACATATTATTGGGAATCCGACAGGGGCGCTGAAATAGATTTTATAATACAGCGAGCTTCGGATATTATTCCTATAGAGGTAAAGTCTGCTGACAATACAAAGCCAAGAGCCTTGGCATATATATGAAAAAATTCAATCCTAAATATGCAATAAAACTTTCTGCTAAGAATTTTGGATATGAAGATAATAAAAAACAGTTCCTTTATATGCCGCCTTTTTGTATTTAAGCGGTTGAATTTATAAAAATCAGATAATTTTCGGGCTTTTTTTTTGATTTGTAACGGATTTGTAACTTCAATAAACAGAGATTTTACCGAGTATGTATTGATTTTCATATTTAATTGGTGTATGATTAGTTAGAATTATAATTGACATATTTTGTCCAATTAATTTTATGAGGTAATAATATGAGGATAGTAATTGTCGGATGCAGTAAAGTCGGCACATCTATAGCGTCCCAGCGCATGCGGAGGGCACGACATTGTTGTAGTTGATATTGACCGCAACGCTGTGCAAAATCTTTCTAATTCCCTTGATGTTATGGGGAATAGAGGGTAACGGTGCATCGTATGACAATCTTTTTGATGCGATAAGTAAGCATGCCTTAGCTTCTATTGTTCCAATCAATCCGGATGGTACATATATGGGGAATGCAACAGTTATTACAGGAGGATATCGCCCTGCTAATGATCTTAGTGCAATTCTTGAATACGGTAAACACAAGAATGAGGATACTAATTACTTTTTTAATACCACCTTTGAGGCGGTAATGACACCTGTTAAGAATGTAACGGTGACGGCTAATTATTCGTTTGCTCAACATGAATATACGGCAATGAATCGTAGTGCTAATTATCCATATTCACGTGTACCCGGAGAAGTTCTTTGAAAACAGATGGTTATGGCCTTAATACTTTTATGAACGTTCTAATCATGATTGGTTTCATTCATACAATATTTATGGAAATTATACAAATACATTTGCCGATGTGCACCATGTAAGTGCAACTGCCGGTGTCAATTATGAAACTAAATTTTTTAAAGACATCAAAATACAACGTAATGATTTATTGTCCGAAGATTTAACTGATTTTAATTTAGCTAATGGTGATGAAATGAGTATTGCGGGTGGTAAAAATAGATATGCTCTCTTCGGTCTTTTTTTTATCGTTTGAATTATGACTATAAAAATAGATATTTATTTGAATTTAGCGGACGCTATGATGGTAGTTCACGGTTTGCCCGGGGACATCGCTATGGCTTTTTTCCTTCAGTTTCTGCCGGGTGGAGAATTAATGAAGAAAAGTTCTTTGCACCATTACGTAAACAAATTAGTAATTTGAAATTACGCTTTTCTTTGGGAGCATTAGGAAACCAACAAGTCGGATATTATGACTATTTGCAGACTATATCTTCTGGTGGTACAATTTCTTATGCTTTTGGTGATAAAAATAAAGCGTCAGGTGCTAGTATCTCTGCTCCGAATGCTTCTGATTTCACTTGGGAAACGGTTGTTACAAAAAATATCGGTTTGGATCTCGGACTATTGAATAATCGTTTGAATATGACGGCTGATATATATGTACGTGATACGAAAGATATGTTGATGGCTTCCAAGGATCTTCCGAATGTATATGGTGCTTCTTCTCCAAAAACAAATGCTGCTAACTTACGTACGAAAGGTTGGGAAGCATCGATTAGTTGGAATGATTCTTTTTTAATCTAAAGGGAAAAGCGTTCCATTATTCTGTCGTCCTAGGCTTGGCTGATAATACGACTAAAGTGACAAAGTATAACAATGATAACAAAAACATTGGGCACTCTATATGAAGGACAACAACAACTGGGAGAGATTTGGGGATATGTTGTTGATGGTCTCTTCAAAACTGATGAAGAAGCTGAAAACTATCCGGTAAATCAGAGTTACGTAAATAATATATTGAATATTTCTGTAAAAATCTCAAGGTCTCCATGCAGGGGGATGTGAAATATGTGGACTTGGATGGCGATAATATTATTTCTCCTTTATCGGCAAACGATGTGAAGGATCAGAAAGTGATTGGAAATTCTTTTTACCAAGATATACATATTCTGTCAGATTAGCTGCAGATTGGAATGGAATTGATTTTTCTGCTTTTGTTGCAAGGCGTCGGTCGCCAACATTGGTATCCCAATGGTGAAACTAGTCTGTTCTGGGGTCCCTATGCCCGTCCTTATTGTACTTTTATTCCGAAGGATTTCTTGACAGATGTTTGGTCAGAAGATAATCCGGATGCTTATTTCCCACGTCCGAGAGGCTATGTGGCATTGGATGTTAATCCACGTGAGTTGTCTAAACCTAATACTCGCTATTTGCAAAATGTGGCTTATTGCCGTCTTAAAAATGTAACAGTCGGTTACTCTTTTGCCACGTACTTGGCTAAAGGCTTTTGCATATGGAACGTGTCAGGGTTTTATTTTAGTGGAGAGAATCTTTTTTACATTCAGCCCTTTTTACATAGTAATTATATTGATCCGAACATGCTGGGGCTTCTACGAGCTGGAAAAGTGGTCATACGAACGTGACTTCTTATCCAATGAGTAAGACCTATTCATTTGGAATTGATGTGACTTTTTAATGGAAAATAAAAACTAGGATAATATGAGTAGTATAAAATATAAAATATGGATGCTCTTGCCTCTGATGGCAATGATTTCTTGTGAAAGTATTTTTGGATAAATTTCGGAAGATAAAATTACACCGGAAACATTCTTTACAACAGAAAACGAGTTAGAATTGTATTCAAACAATTTCTATGTCGCTTGTATTTCGGGTACAGGAGTGTTTAAAGATTACGGTGATGTAATTATTCAGCCTATCTTGGAAAAAAAGCGATTAGCGGGCAACGCACTATACCTGAAACAGATTCTAATTTCGATGGTTGGGGTTGGGGAGCCCTTCGTGATATTAATTTCTGCCTGGAGAACATTTATCGTTGCCAGAATGAGGAAGTACGGAATCATTATGAAGGTTTGGCACGTTTTTTAGAGCTTATTTTTTATTTTGTAAAGGTGAGGCGTTTTGGAGATGTGCCATGGTATGATTATGTGATTGGAAGTGCTGATACGGAAGCTTTGAGTAAACCTAGAGATTCTCGTGAGTTTGTAATGGGGAAAGTATTGGAGGACATTGATTTCGCGATTGATAATTTGAGAAAACAAAAAAGATGTATACCGGGTGACTCGTTGGACTGCTTTGGCTTTAAAATCCAGAATTTGTTTGTTTGAAGGTACATTTCGAAAGTATCATGGTTTGAATGATTGGGAAAAAGTATCTTCGTGAATGTGCATCCGCATCGGATATCTTTATCAATGAGAGTGGTTATACAGTTTATACGGCAGGTTCTACCCCTTATTTCAATTTATTTGGCTCTTTTTGAATGCTGAACCCACGGAAATAATCCTGGCGAAAGATTACAATGCAGCTTTGGGATTGACTAATATTGTACAGGCATTTTGCAATTCTCCTGGTGAGGCAAATTCAGGTGTGACAAAGCGGTTTTTGTTAATTCTTATCTGATGAAAGATGGTTCTCGTTTTTACAGATAAGAGTAATTATGAGACTATTGGATTTGTGGAAGAGATGAAAAACCGTGATCCGCGTCTAACACAAACGATTCGTGCAGCAGGATATGTACGTGATGACGGGAAAAAATATCTGCCAAACTTTAAGTTGGCAAAATTAGGGTATCATCTGAAGAAGTACGATTGTGGAGTTAAATATGATATGTCTTCTGAATCTGATTTGCCATTGTTTCGTACAGCCGAAGTTTATTTGAATTGTGCGGAAGCAAAAGCAGAATTGGGGACATTGACTCAGGATGATTTGAATAAAACAATTAATAAGCTAAGGGCTCGTGTAAATATGCCGAATTTATTAATGGCAACAGCAAATGCTAATCCGGACCCTTATTTGAAGGAGTGGTATCCGCACGTGGAAAGTGACGATAATCAGGGGATTATCCTTGAAATTAGACGTGAACGCGCTATAGAACTGGTAATGGAAGGCTTTAGATATTATGATATCATGCGTTGGAAGGAAGGTAAAATATTTGAAAAACCATTTCTTGGTATTTATTTTTCCCGGTCCGGTGAATATGATTTGGACGGTGATGGAACGAATGATGTTTATCTGTATTTGAGTACTGATAAAGGAAACTCTTCTTCTTGTGTAGATCAGTTTGAGATAGGTGGTGAACTTAGCTTGGATCATGAGACAAGTGGTAATTTGATTATTCATCAAAGTATCAAAAGAGTATGGAATGAGGACAAGGATTACTTTGTACCCGATACCAACAAAGGATCGTGTTTTAACAAATGGAGCATTAACGCAGAACCCGGGTTGGAATGATGGACTTATTTTTTAATTTTAAATGGAGAAAATAATGAAAATGAAATATTTATATATGTCTTTTCTATTGGCGTTAGTCTATAGTTGTAGTGACTCTGGAGATAATTCAGATTATAGCGAAATGTTGAAAAAAGATTTCAACCAAGAAATTAAATGGGATGTGGATTCATTGGCTCTTATGAGAGCATCTTGGGAAAAACGGATTTAGGTAACGGGGCAGCTGTTTGTACGGCACAAGCGAGCATGTGGGGGACTACCCAAAGCGTTTCTTATGTGGTATATCCGACGACTATGTTTTCTACCAGAGTTGCTGTATGTGATACTCCTGCCAAAAACTAGTATGATTGCTAAAGATAAAAAAGCATTGTTTGCTATCAATGGCAGTTATTCTATTTCCGGAAATCCGTCTACATTTACTATGGTGGATAAGGTGGTGAAGGTTGCGTCTACGATCGAATCTGCCAGTAAAGTGAACGGAGTGATTGCTATTGATGCGGAAGGTTCTGTAGATGTGAAGTCTTGTACGTTTTCAGATTATACGGATGTGGAAGATGAATATGAATCAGCTTTAGCATCAGGTCCAATGTTACTTATGGAAGGGAAAGTGTGTTCGTTTCCTCAAGATGCTATTTATACACAACGTATGGCTCGGTCTGTGATTGGGATAACTGCTCAGGGAAAAATGATGCTGCTTACTATTGATGGTGCTATAACGGGAAATGCTGATGGTGCAACACTTGAGGAGGCAGCTTTTTTATTGCCAAAAACATTGGGGATGAAGAATGCGGTTTGTTTGGCTGACGGAAGTTCTTCCACGCTATGGACATCAGGTAAAGGCGTAGTGAATCATCCGGTTGGAAATGGACAGTATGATCATGAAGGCGAAGGTACAGTGTCTACTGTGATCTATGTTGCAGCTTCTTCTTTATTTGACGGTGGTGATGGAACGGTTGATAATCCTTATTTGATTAGCAATAGGAATCATATGAGGAACATGATGTCTGTTGTAGAACTTGATAAAACTTATTATTTCGAAATGACGAATGATGTTGATATGACTGGCATTGACTGGAAACCGCTGAATACGGGTGAGCCTGTTGACCGTTTTGATATAAAGATTCATTTTGATGGTAAAGGGACATACGATTAGAAATTTACATTGTGAGATCAGTTCTCGGTACGCCAGTTTCTTTGGGGTAATGAATGGTTCATGTCGTAATGTGCGCTTTGAAAATGCGGAAGTTATTGGATATGGTTCTTCTTGTACGGGTATTGTTGCCGGTTATTTGGGAACAAATGCTTTGGAGTGTTTGATTGAAAATGTATATGTGTCTGGTACTGTAAGTGGCATACAGCAAGTGGGTGGTATTGGTGGCATTTTTGCTAAAGGTACTGTACGGAATTGTTATGCAGATGTAAAAGTAATCGGGTCTTCTCGTGCCGGTGGTATTGTTGCTGAACCAAGGAATGCTGTAGTTGTTGAAAACTGTTTTGCGACAGGAACTCTTTATAGTACAGGAAATGCAGGTGGTATTGCCGGAGGACTTAATGGCAATAATCCTACAATAAAAAGGTTGTATCGCTTGGAATGAACAGATTGATGGTGAACCTGTATCAGGACGTGTTATTGGATGGCAGTCAAATACCTATACGAAGGCTACGGATTGTTATGCGAAAAAAAGATATGATTATCGCATGGGGACCCAACAAAGGTATGACGGGGGCCGATGCTAATACTGCCGGAACTTATGATTGGGGTAACAATAAAACTGCAATTTGCCATGGTATTACTACGGAAAATAGTGTAGATGCTGCTAAGAAAATAGGTTGGTCTACAGATATATGGGATCTTTCAGGCGTAACTCCATTATTGAAATCTTTTAATGATAAGTAATGATACGAATAGGGAATCTATATGTTTATTTAAAAAATTATATTATGAAGTTTACGAAGTTAACAATTGCTTTTTATCCGTATATTTTTGTCTAGTTGTCGCTTGTGGAAGTGATGGGATCAATGATGACCCCAAAACACCGGATGTTACAGAGCCGGTAACACCAAATGAACCGGACGAACCGGACAACCCTTCCGTTGTAAAAGTTCCGACTCTACAGAAGAATGTCCAAGATGAATGGAAAATTGATTCTATCGATGATGGTTTTATTTATTATAACTATGAACGGTATGACGATGTGAGTAAGGCTCAACAGATTGTAAATGTGCTGGAAATTGATTTACTTTCCAATAAGTACAAAGTTGAATTTACATATAATAATGGAGATTCTCTTTCAACTACAGCACAAGTACGTGGGGCTATTGGTGGTATTAATGGTGGGTATGAACAGGAAGCTATTTATATTCGTATCAATGGAACTAATATCTCTGAAGTGACACTACCGGAGGGACATTTACGATACTGGAAACATGATAGTGCGCTTTATTCGGATGGAAAATCTGATATTGGAATTATATATGGCGGCAGAAATGGAAAGGCTGCAATTGATACATATAAACAACATTCTGCAAAGTATTTGTTAGCTAGTGCCCCCACACTGATTGACGATTACAATCCGTTAGGTGAAACTTTTGTTGGTAATTATACTATGGAACAATTGGAGTCTTTTGACTATGAAGATTATCGCAGACATCAAGGAGTACGTCATCCTCGTACGGTGGTTGCTGTGACAGAGGATAAAGATTTGTTGTTAGTCACTATTGATGGGCGCTGGGCTGGTAAGGCGGAAGGTATGAGCGCAAAAGAAGTAACCTTATTCCTCAAAAAAGCATTTCAATCCTCAATATGCACTTAATATGGATGGTGGTGGATCTACTACTATGTATGTGAAGGGGGAAAGGAGCGGCAAAAACAGATGTTGTCAATTATCCTACTGATAATGGAGTCTTTAACCACTATGGACAACGTCGTGTAACAACTCATATTATAGTAAAAAGAAAGTAGATCTTAATCATTTCATCATAAAATAGGTATTTTATATATTGTAAACGGTATAAATCCATTTAGCAAAGATGGCTTTATACCGTTTATTAGTACCTATACAGAGGTGTAGGGAAAATGTGAATCTGTTTATATTTGCAAGTGTATTGTGTCTTTTGTCTTTTGTGTCAAAATGTATACCCTTTCAATCAAAATGCGTAAGGAAAAAGGAGGAAGGAACCGCCTATCTTTGCCATGTAGGTAAATGGATACCTTAAATATATAGACAAAATACCATGAAACAGAACTTTTTTGCAGTCGACTTGGGCGCAACAAGCGGCCGTACTATCTTGGGTTCTTTTATTGAAGGTGGATTGAATCTGGAGGAAATCAATCGTTTTCCTAATCACTTGATTGAGGTGGGCGGGCATTTCTATTGGGATATTTATGCATTATATCGTCACGTCATTGAAGGATTAAAATTGGTGGCTCACCGTGGCGAGTCCATTGCTTCTATCGGTATCGATACGTGGGGAGTGGATTTTGTTTGTGTCGGAAAAGATGGAAACCTGCTTCGTCAGCCTTATGCATATCGTGATCCTCATACGGTAGGAGCACCGGAAGCCTTCTTTTCTCGCATCTCTCGTAGCGAGGTATATGAAAAGACTGGTATTCAGGTAATGAATTTTAATTCACTTTTTCAGTTAGATACTTTGCGTCGCAATCATGACAGTGCATTGGAGGCAGCAGACAAAGTTCTGTTTTTATGCCGGATGCATTAAGCTATATGCTGACCGGGAAAATGGTAACTGAATATACCATTGCTTCCACTGCTCAATTAGTGAATGCACATACGCAAAGTCTCGAACCGGAGTTACTGAAAGTGGTTGGATTGACAGAGAAGAACTTCGGTCGTTTTGTATTCCCGGGTGAAAAGGTAGGAGTATTGACAGAAGAAGTGCAAAAAATAACCGGACTGGGGGCAATTCCTGTAATTGCAGTAGCCGGACATGATACCGGTTCTGCTGTTGCTGCCGTTCCGGCACTCGATCGTAACTTTGCTTATTTGAGCAGTGGGACTTGGTCGTTGATGGGGGTGGAAACAGATGCTCCGGTGATTAATACCGAAACAGAAACCTTGAATTTTACGAATGAAGGTGGCGTGGAAGGAACAATTCGTCTGCTGAAGAATATTTGCGGAATGTGGCTATTGGAACGTTGTCGTTTGAATTGGGGAGATACAAGCTATCCTGAGTTAATCGGCGAGGCAGATGCTTGCGAACCGTTCCGCAGCCTGATTAATCCGGATGATGACTGTTTCGCGAATCCTGCGGATATGGAAAAAGCTATTACAGAATATTGCCGGGCTACCGGACAAGCAGTTCCCGAGAAACGTGGACAAGTAGTGCGTTGTATTTTTGAGAGTCTGGCCTTGCGTTATCGTCAGGTATTGGAGAACTTACGTTCGCTTTCTCCTCGTCCGATTGATACATTGCACGTAATTGGCGGCGGTAGCCGGAATGATCTGTTGAACCAGTTTACAGCTAATGCGATAGGAATCCCTGTAGTAGCGGGTCCGTCTGAAGCAACAGCCATCGGTAATGTGATGATTCAGGCAATGGCAGCAGGTGAAGCAACGGATGTTGCCGGTATGCGCCAGTTAATCAACCGCTCTATCCCGTTGAAAACTTATCAGCCGCAAGATACGGAAGTTTGGGACGCGGCTTATATCCATTTTAAAAATTGCGTTCGATAATACATTGAACAACCGACAGAATAATCATTTATTTAAACTAATAGAATATCATGAAAAAAGAAGAAATGATTCAGAAAGCGTATGAGATTGCTGTGGAACGCTATGCAGCAGTAGGTGTAGACACCGAAAAAGTATTGAAAACCATGCAGGATTTTCATCTGTCACTTCATTGCTGGCAGGCTGATGACGTAGCAGGATTTGAAGTACAGGCCGGTTCATTGACCGGAGGTATCCAGGCAACCGGTAATTATCCGGGCAAAGCTCGCAATATTGATGAACTGCGTGCCGACATTCTGAAAGCCGCTTCTTATATCCCGGGGACTCATCGTTTGAACTTGCATGAAATCTACGGGGATTTTCCAAGGTAAAGTGGTAGACCGCGATCAGGTAGAGCCCGAACATTTCAAAAGCTGGATTGAGTGGGGGAAAGAGCATAATATGAAACTGGATTTCAACTCTACTTCATTCTCACATCCGAAATCTGGCGATTTGTCACTGTCTAATCCGTGATGAGGGCATCCGTCAGTTCTGGATTGAGCATACCAAACGTTGTCGTGCCGTTGCCGAAGAAATGGGTAAGGCGCAGGGTGACCCGTGTATCATGAATCTTTGGGTACATGACGGAAGCAAGGATATCACTGTAAACCGCATGAAATATCGTGCATTGTTGAAAGATTCTCTGGATCAGATATTTGCTACCGAATATAAGAATATGAAAGACTGTATTGAATCAAAAGTATTCGGTATCGGCCTGGAAAGCTACACGGTAGGTTCTAACGACTTCTATATCGGTTACGGTGCTTCTCGCAATAAGATGATTACTTTGGATACCGGTCACTTCCATCCGACAGAAAGTGTAGCTGATAAAGTATCTTCATTATTGTTTATGTTCCTGAATTGATGTTGCACGTAAGCCGCCCGGTTCGTTGGGATTCCGACCACGTAACTATTATGGATGACCCTACAATGGAACTGTTCAGTGAAATTGTTCGTTGCAACGCCTGGATCGTGTACATTATGGTCTTGACTATTTCGATGCATCTATCAACCGTATTGGTGCATACGTAATCGGTAGCCGTGCTGCACAGAAATGTATGACACGCGCTTTGCTGGAACCGATTGCCAAGTTGCGTGAATACGAAGCAAACGGACAAGGATTCCAACGTCTGGCTCTGCTCGAAGAAGAAAAAGCTTTGCCTTGGAATGCTGTATGGGATATGTTCTGCTTGAAGAACAATGTACCCGTAGGCGAAGAGTTCATTGCAGAAGTAGAGAAATACGAAGCAGAAGTTACTTCGAAACGCTAATCAATATCCAACTACAAGATTGTCTTCCGTAGGGGCGGCCTCAAGTGCTGCCCCTACCGGGAACATAGTTGTAGCCTAAAAGAATATAAACAATGGAAATCATTATCGGATTAATCATCATCGCCATAGGAAGTTTCTGCCAATCCAGTTCATACGTACCTATAAAAAAAGTGAAAGAATGGAGTTGGGAAAGTTTCTGGCTGCTACAAGGTGTATTTGCCTGGCTGGTATTCCCGTTATTGGGTGCGTTGCTAGGTATCCCTCAAGGAAGCAGTTTATTTGACCTTTGGGGAACAGGAGGTGCTCCGATGAGCATCTTTTATGGTATATTATGGGGAGTAGGCGGTCTCACCTTCGGTCTTTCCATGCGTTATCTGGGAGTGGCCTTAGGACAAAGTATCGCACTGGGCACCTGTGCCGGATTCGGCACACTTTTTCCCGCCATTTTTGCCGGAACCAACCTGTTTGAAGGAAACGGACTTATTCTTTTACTGGGAGTATGTATCACTTTGTCGGGTATTGCCATTATAGGATATGCCGGCAGTCTTCGCGCCAAAAACATGAGCGAAGAAGAAAAACGCGCGGCAGTAAAAGATTTCGCTCTGACCAAAGGACTGTTGGTAGCCCTACTGGCAGGTGTGATGAGTGCCTGTTTCGCTTTAGGACTCGATGCCGGAACGCCCATCAAAGAAGCTGCATTGGCAGGAGGCGTAGAAGGGCTTTATGCAGGACTTCCCGTAATCTTCCTAGTAACATTGGGAGGCTTTTTGACCAATGCGGTTTACTGTCTGCAACAAAATATAGCCAACAAAACCATGAGTGATTATGCCAAAAGCAATGTATGGGGAAATAACTTGATATTCTGTGCTTTGGCAGGAGTACTGTGGTATATGCAATTCTTCGGTTTGGAAATGGGTAAAAGTTTCCTGACCGAAAGTCCTGTACTGCTAGCTTTCTCATGGTGTATATTGATGGCTTTGAATGTTACTTTCAGTAACGTATGGGGTATTTTATTAAAAGAATGGAAAGGCGTATCTACCCGGACTATCACTGTTCTGATAACCGGACTGGTAGTTCTTATCTTTTCTCTCGTATTTCCTAATTTATTTTAAAAGAATTACTATTTGTAGCATACTGTTATTCAGAATGAAAAAGATGAATAACAATATCCTATGAACAATCAAATAAAAAAGATATGAAATCAATCTTAGACAATCGCCCTGAATTGGCCAAAGAGGTGAATAAAGTAGCCGAAGTAGCCGGATATTTGTGGCAAAAAGGATGGGCCGAACGTAACGGAGGTAATATCACCGTCAATATCACCGAATATGTAGACGATGAAATCCGTCAGATGCCCGCTATCAGCGAAGTAAAACAAATCGGTGTAACACTGCCTCACTTGAAAGGCTGTTATTTTTATTGCAAAGGAACCAATATGCGTATGCGGGATTTGGCGCGTTGGCCTATGGACAACGGTTCTGTCATCCGTATTTTGGATGACTGTGCCAGCTATGTCATCATTGCCGACAAACCGGTTCAACCTACTTCGGAAGTTCCCTCCCACCTGAGCGTACACAATTACCTCATCAGCATAGGTTCTCCTTACAAAGCATCCGTGCATACACACCCCATCGAACTGATTGCCCTGTCTCACAACAAAAAGTTCATGGAAAAAGATGTGGCAACCAACCTGTTATGGAGTATGATTCCTGAAACAAAAGCATTCTGTCCGCGTGGCCTGGGCATGATTCCTTATCAATTGCCTAGTTCTGTAGAATTAGCCGATGCAACCATCAAGGAACTAGCCGATTATGATGTCGTTATGTGGGAAAAACACGGCATTTTTGCCGTTGACCGTGACGTAATGGCCGCATTCGACCAAATCGATGTTTTAAATAAATCGCGAAGCAATGTCGCAGGCACAATATATTGCCGGTATGGGATTCTCAAATGTAGGTTTGGGAATCGTTCACTCAATGGCTCACCCGTTGGGTGCTTTCTATGATACTCCTCACGGGGGTAGCTAATGCCTTGCTGTTGCCGTATGTGATGGAATATAATGCCGAATCTCCGGCAGCTCCGAAATATATCCATATAGCGAAAGCTATGGGAGTGGACACTACCGGTATGAGTGAGGCGGAAGGTGTAAAAGCGGCTATTGAAGCTGTGAAAGCACTTTCTATCAGCATTAATATCCCACAGAAATTGCATGAGATCAATGTGAAAGAAGAAGATATCCCTGCATTGGCGGTAGCTGCCTTTAATGATGTTTGTACGGGTGGTAATCCTCGTCCTACTTCGGTAGCGGATATTGAAGCCTTGTATCATAAAAAGCATTCTAAATCTCGTCATAGTAAAGTTTGTTTTTATAAAACATCCGGGGATACTTGAAAGTACACTCCGGATGTTTTTTTATACCCTTTAGCGTGTGTTTTCTGAAAATAATTCCTATTTTTGTCCAACTCAATTACATGAAAACACTCTGATATGATCGAGGATAATAATCTGGGATTAGAATTTAAATACTTGATAGTTAATGACATGGACCGCAAATTCGGTCTGTGGGTGAATACGGTTGGCTATCAGTCTATCCCTCCTGATTCACCTTATCCATTGAAAGAGCATCCTCCGGTTACTTTTTTAATGCGGAAAAAGGAAGGGTGCTTCGCGAATATCAGTTGGTCTATATCACAAAAGGGCGTGGTTTGTTTTCATCCGATTCCACTTCTGAAAAGCAGGTTTGTAAAGGCCGGCTGATGGTATTGTTTCCCGGGCAATGGCATACTTACCGCCCGTTACGGCAGACTGGTTGGACGGAATATTACATCGGCTTTGAGGGGCCAATGATAGATGCCATCGTTAATGATGCTTTTTGTCGCAGGAGCAGCAAATATTGGAAATCGGTATTAATGAAGAGTTGGTTTCCTTTGTTCTCCCGTGCTCTTGCTGTAGCTGAAGCGGATAAGATTTCTGCGCAACAATATCTTTCCGGGATTGTGCTCCACATGATAGGTATGATTCTTTCTGTCTCCAAGAATAAAGTTTTCGAGATGAGTGATGTGGATCAGAAGATAGAACAGGCGAAAATCATCATGAATGAAAATGTTTCCGGTAATGTAGATCCGGAAGAGTTAGCAATGCGGCTTAACATCAGTTATTCATGGTTTCGCCGTGTTTTCAAGGAATATACAGGTTATGCACCGGCTAAATACTTTCAAGAACTGAAGTTGCGTAAAGCCAAACAATTACTGGTTGGTACTTCTCATTCCGTTAAGGAGATTTCTTTTTTTCTTGGTTTCCAGTCTACCGAATACTTCTTCTCTTTTTTCAAGAAACGTACAGGGCTTACCCCGTTGGAATATCGTTCGTTCGGACGGGAAGAATAAAATAGGGTGAAGTCTATATCTATCAGTTATTTTGCTCTGATTTTGGGAATATCATAAAAACTGTTACTTTTTGTGACGAGATTAATGTGTGCTATAAACCATCATTCTTGATATGTGCGAACAAAGACTATCTAAGATCCATTTTTTTATTCTGCTATCTCTTTTTGGATTTGTATTTCCACCCGGTCACAGGAATACAAGTTCAGAACATTGGGTGTGGAAGATGGATTGTCGCAAATAACGGTGAGCGATATTTGCCAGGATGAGAAATCGCGTATATGGATTGCCACTTTGGACGGGCTGAATTGTTTCGATGGCAATCACATCAAAGTCTTCAACCACTTTCATAACGACTCTATCAGTTATGGTAATTTATATGTGACTCAAATGGTGGAAGACGGTCAGGGAAGTCTTTTCCTGTTGGCCTCTACCGGACTTTTCCAGTTCGACCTTGAAACAGAGAAATATTATATTCTTCCGGTGACTTCTCCCACCACTCTTGCCAAAGGAAAGACGGGAGTGTGGATTGCGGAAGGAGGGAAACTGTTCTTATATGATAAGAATACCCGCCTATTGAAACCGATGTATGCCGATTTGCAGTTGCCGGATAGTGGCCCGACGATGGTGGAAGGTTCCGATGGAAGTCTCTGGATTGCTTTGAAAGAGGGTGGGGTGATGCGTGTAGATACTTGTGGATCAATATCACTTCACTTGCCTGGAATTAAAGTGATGAAACTGATAAAAAGTAACGACCAGAATATCTGGATCGGTTCGCAGGATCAGGGCGTTTTCTGTTTTTCACCTCAAGGTACGATCATACATCACTATGAATATAATGATAAGAGTGTTTATACGGTTCGGGACGATATGGCGAGAAGCGTTATGTCAGGATTTGGAAGGGAATATATGGGTAGGCTACAGAAGTGGATTGAGTAAGATTGAAGTGGCTACTGGGAAAATATTCCATTATCAGGCTGATCCTAACCGGGTGGGTGCTATGTCCAATCGTTCGGTGACGTCTCTTTATACTGATAAACAAGGAACAGTCTGGGTGGGGACCTATTGGGGTGGTGTGAACTTCTTCTCTCCGGAATATCAGCATTTTGTGCATTATCATGCTTCGGACACCGGATTGTCTTTTCCGGTGGTCGGTGCTATGGCAGAAGATAAAGTCGGAAATATCTGGATTTGTACGGAAGGAGGGGGATTAGATTTATATCAACCGGAACAGGGAAAGTTCAAGCATTTTAATGCGCATACCGGATATCATTTCAGTACGGATTATCTGAAAGATGTCGTTTTTGATGAGGCTAATAACTGCTTGTGGATCGCTGCAGACTTTACAAATAAAGTAAATTGTTTTCATCTTAATAACTATCGGAACGACATCTATAATCTTGAACCGCTTGGAGAGGAAAGTGTAGGAGAGGCCCTGTTTACCTTGGCAGATACGCCTCGTAAATTGTATGTCGGGACAACATCCGCTATTGTGAGTTTGGATAAACAGACCTTGAAATCCGAGGTGTTGTTTCATCAGAAGGAACTGTTTACACATAATTATAACACCCTATTGCTTGATTCGAAAAACAGATTATGGTTTGCTGCCGATGACGGTTGTGTAGCTTATGCGATTGATGAAAAGCGGTTTGAAACCTATAGGATAAGTCTGAAGAAACGGGTCAGATCTCAAAAAGAGTTGGTCAATGTTATCTATGAAGATCGAAAGGAAATATTTGGGTAGGGACACATGGCAACGGACTTTTCTTGCTGGATAAGAAAGAACGTTTGTTTCGTTTACATACTCCTGAAAGTGTGTTGTCGGGAGAAAATATCAGAGTACTGGGGGAAACCCCTTCCGGGAATTTGCTGATTGGTACCGGGCATGGATTGTCAATGCTGGAACAGAAAGAGGGGAAGGTAATCAACTTCAATTCTAAAACCGGATTCCCGCTGACTCTTGTGAACCGGAAATCCATGCATGTGTCCCGTAACCATGATATTTATATGGGAGGAGCTACCGGATTGGTAACCATTCGTGAAAGTAGTCTGTATTATCCTCCGAAAATATACGATCTGGAGTTGGCTCATTTGTATGTCAACAACAAAGAGATAACAACAGGCGATCAAACCGGTATTTTAAATAGATCCTTTGCCTATACCGGACGGATCAAATTGAATTACTTGCAAAATGTGTTTTCTATCGGTTTCTCAACAGATAATTTTCTGCATATAGGCGGTGGTGAGGTAGAATATCGGTTGATGGGGTATAATGATGAATGGAGCGAGAACCGTCTGGGAAATGACATTGCTTATACAAATATCTCTCCGGGTGATTATGTCTTTGAGATCAGGCTGAAGAAAACTTCCCGGAAGTAATCAGATCGCTGGATATAACGATTACGCCACCTTTCTATGCCACTTGGTGGGCCTATACTATTTATGTATGCGTGATTCTGACTATTTTATTCTTCATTGTGAGAGAATATAGAATCCGTCTGTTCCTGAAAACTTCATTGGATTTTGAACTTCGCGAGAAACAATACATTGAAGAGATGAATCAATCCAAACTTCGTTTCTTTACGAATATCTCGCATGAAATCAGAACTCCGATCACTCTTATCCTGGGGCAGGTTGATCTGTTGCTGAATTCCGGCAAATTGTCTACCTATGCTTATTCGAAACTGTTGAATATACATAAAAATGCAGGTAACCTGAAATCATTGATTACGGAGCTGCTTGATTTCCGGAAACAGGAGCAGGGACTTTTGAAACTGAAAGTTTCTCAATTTGATTTATATTCTTTGCTCAAAGAGCATTATGTATTGTTCAAAGAGTTGGCTGCTAACAGGAATATTTCGTTTGTTTTGCATGCCGACTGCGAGCAATGCCTCGTGTGGGGAGACCGGATGCAAATACAGAAGGTGGTTAATAACTTGCTGTCTAATGCTTTTAAATATACTTCAGACGGTGGAACTATCCGTATGGAATTGGCTGATGGAACGGAGGAATGTATGTTTTCCGTTTCCGATAATGGTGCGGGAATATCCGAGGAAGACTATGTTAAGATATTCGAGCGGTTCTATCAGGTTGAGAATATAGACAGTATGGAGGAACTGGTATCGGGCTGGCTTTGAGTCAGGGTATTGTGAAAGCCCACCAGGGAGATATAACAGTAGAAAGTCAGCTGGGAAAAGGTTCTTGTTTTAAGGTCACTCTGAAAAAAGGGGATGCTCACTTTGATTCTTCTGTCGCCCGGGTTGAACCGGGAGCAGGATAAGGAATATATTTATTATTCGGAAGACAAAGAACTGCTGGTTAAAGAGGTGCAGTCAGCCCAAAGTGAAAACGGGACTACTGACTGTAAATTACTGGTGATTGATGATAATGAAGAAATCAGAAATATCCTTGTAGATATCTTCTCTCCGTTGTATACGGTTGAAACTGCAAGTGATGGCAAGGAAGGGTACGAGAAAGTAAAGGTAATGCAACCCGACCTGGTTATTTCGGATATCATGATGCCCGGAATGCCCGGAACAGAGTTATGTGCCAAGATCAAGAACAATATAGAAACCTGCCATATACCTGTCGTTCTTCTGACTGCCCTTAGTGCTCCCGAACGTGAGTTGAAGGATTGAGAATTGAGCGGATATTTATGTGGTGAAGCCATTTAATATGCGGCGGTTGGTTATGCAATGCAATAATCTGATTAATACCCGCAGACTCTTACAGAATAAATATGCCCATCAACTGGATAGCAAAGCGGAGAAGATTGCGACGAATGAACTCGACCAGAAGTTTATCGAACAAGCTACTCAAGTGGTGGAAGATAATATGGAAAATCCCGAATTCAGTGTAGATGCTTTCTCACGGGAGATGGGAGTAGGACGTACCGTCTTATTCCAGAAGATAAAAGGTATTACGGGAAGTACGCCAAATAATTTTATCATGAATCTTCGTCTGAAAAAAAGCAGCATATTTTCTACTGAATGCTCCGGAGATGAACATTTCGGATATTGCTTACCGGTTAGGATTTGGAAATCCTCAATACTTCAACAAATGCTTTAAAGAACTTTTTGATATTGCTCCTACACAGTATAGGAAATCTCATGATGCCCCTTCCGATCCCTCTGTAAAGTGATTAAAATAAGTCATCTGAATTTTTAGACTAGATAAAACGAACAATTCGATAGGGTGCAATATGCTCAAATCCGATACTTTTGTGGCGTTGGATCAGGCCAGCTTGTACTTGAGGTTTCGTTGGTTAGGTGTGTACGCACACACTTTAAATTAGCAGACTAGGTACTGTGTAATCTTTATTCTAATATAATAATTATTGTATAGTATTATGAAAGACGATTATTTATGTGATAAATAAAAGATAACATCTTACGGGAGAGAGCCAATGTATTTCTCCTAATTAATTAAGTAGTGAGTAAAACCTTGATAATTAACCAATTTAATTTTATTCTAGTTATGAAAAATTTGCAGAGTAGGACAAAAAAAGTGCGGTTGTTTCAGTCGTTCCTTTTTTGATTTCCTTGAGTCTCTTTTTTTTCCTTGCCCATCCGGCTTATGCTCAAGGCGGGTTTGCAGTGAAAGGGAGTTGTTGTGGATAAAACAGGATTTCCTTTGCCTGGCGCCAATGTGATGGAGAAAGGAACATCTAATGGAACAATTACGGATTTAGATGGTAATTTCTCATTGAATGTTTCAAAGAAGGGAGTTACTTTGACTGTATCATTCATGGGATATACCCCTAAAGATGTGGTAGTGAAAGATAAAACAATGAATATTACGCTTGAAGAGAACGCTAAGCTATTGGACGAAGTAGTGGTAGTGGGTTACGGTACGATGAAAAAGCGTGATGTAACGGGAGCTATTACTTCCATCTCAAGCGAGGCCATTGAGCAAAAAATGGCTACTAATGTTTTTGAAGCATTGCAGGGTACTACTGCCGGTGTACAGGTGGTATCCGGTTCCGGACAACCCGGTGAATCTTCTTCTATCAAAATTCGTGGTACATCCACTTTCTCCGCCGAAGGGGTTACTCCTCTTTATATCGTAGACGGTGTGCCTTTGGAAAGTATCGATGGTATCAATACCAATGATATTACTTCCATGGAAATTTTGAAGGATGCGGCTTCTGCAGCGATCTACGGTTCCCGTTCGGCTAACGGTGTGATTATTATCACTACCAAGAGTGGTCAGGAGGGTAAAGCCCGTATTGATATCAAGTATAATCACTCGTGGGGTACATTGTCTCATAAGGTGCCACAGGCAAATCGTAAAGAGCGTCTGTTGTACGACCAGTACCGTAAAGAGTATTTTGAAACATACGGCGGAGGTAATCCGGATGAAAGTATCGATATTCTGGATGATCCGTTGAATTCATTCTTCAATGTAGACAATGATTATCTGGACATGATTACAAGTACTGCGCAGAAAGATCAGGTGGATATCAGCGTAGGTGGCGGTACAAAGAAACTGAAATATTTCATCAATACCGGTTATTATAACGAGAAGGGTATTATTTCCAATACCGGTTTCCAAAGATTAAATACTCGTATCAACTCCGATTATTCACCGACAGACTGGATGAACATGGGTAGCCGTATTTCTCTTACTTATTCTAAAAAGAAAGGTCTGAATGAAGGTACTTTATTGAGCGCAGTGTTGACTCGTCGTCCTTATTTCAATACTTATTATCCGGATGGCTCTTTGGTCGGAGTGTTTAATGGTCAGAAGAATCCTATTGCACAGGTCAATTATACCACTGACTTTACGGATTCTTATAAGGCTAACTTCTTCCAGTTCTTTGAAATCAAATTCAACAAGTACTTGAAGTTCAGAGCCAATATAAATGCCAACTTCTATTTGGATAAGCGTAAAAACTCGAACCGAGTCTTATCACCGATGAATGGCAGAAACAGAATAAAGGGTATTCTTATAATTACCTCAACTGGAACTGGATGAATGAAGATTTCATCACTTATGTACGCAAGATAAAAGGACATAATTTCAGCGCGATGGTGGGTGTCAGTGCTCAACAGTGGCGTTATGAAAATGAAACTTTTGTGGGATTGAATTCCTCTACCGACTTTATTTATACAATGAACGCGTTTGCTGCCAATCTGGATTTATCCTCTACGGGATCTACATTGAGCAATCACTCCATGGCTTCCGTTTTTGCACGTGTGACGTATGATTATCTGGGGAAATACCTGTTTACAGCGAATATGCGTCGTGACGGTTCTTCTCGTTTTGCCAAAGAGAACAAATGGGGTAATTTCCCTGTCCGTATCTGTGGGATGGCGCTTCTCGGATGAGAAAATTCATGAAGTTCTCGAAAAAGTTTCTCGAAGATGGTAAGATCCGTGCAAGTTATGGTATCACCGGTAATGAGGCGATCGGAAATTATGATTATATTTATTCTTATTCTCCGAATTCTATCTATGACGGAGTGGGCGGCGTTATTCCGACTCGTATCGGTAAAGACAATCTGAAATGGGAGGAAACCAAACAATTCAACCTTGGTTTGGACTTGAATTTCTGGAATAGCCGTTTGACGATTACTGCCGATTACTACGATAAATTTACAGACGGTTTGTTGGCAAACTACCAACTGCCTAAAGAATCCGGTTTTGCATATATGAAGACCAAACGTCGGTGAGATGAGCAACCGCGGTTTTGAAATTGCCGTTACCGGTGATATTATCCGCACGAAGGATTGGAAGTGGAATGCTTCTTTCAATATCTCCAGAAACATCAACCGTATTGAAAAGCTGTCTGAAGGTAAGGCATATATGGAAGGTGATATCTGGTGGATGCAGGAAGGCGGCCGCGTGTAGGTGACTTCTACGGATTTAAAAGTGCCGGTGTCTTTGCTTATGATGAATCAAATGCTTTTACGGATAACTGGGAGCAACTGACTCCGGTGTTTGAAAATGGTGTATTCCAATACAAGTATTTATTGAATGGAAAGGAATATGCAGGTGATATTCGCCAGAAAACGTTACCGAACGGCAAACCGTTCCGTGGCGGAGATTACAACTGGGAAGAACCGGAAGGAACCCGCGACGGTGTGATTGATGATAACGACCGTATGGTGATTGGTAATGCCATGCCTGATGTGACCGGTGGTTTGAATACAACCGTAACTTGGAAAAACGTAAGCTTGTATCTCGGGATTCTATTATTCATTGGGAGGACAGATTTATAATGCCGCTGAGCATAATCGTAACATGTTCAAATATACGGGAACCACTCCTTCACCGGAAGTCATTCATAATATGTGGTTGCACCCGGGTGACCAGGCTATCTATCCGCGTCCGTATAACGATGATTACAACAATGCACGTATGGGCAACTCGTTCTATTTGGAAGATGCTTCCTTTATTCGTCTGCAGAACGTACGTATAGCCTAAGATCTTCCTGAAAACTGGATAAAGAAGCTGATGTTGAAGAATATAAATATCTACGCTTTTGTAAACAACGCATTGACATGGACCAACTATTCGGGATTCGATCCTGAATTCTCTACAAGTAATCCTCTGCAGGTAGGTAAAGACTCTTACCGCTATCCGAGAAAGAGAGAATATGGTATTGGTTTTTCTGCAAACTTTTAATTGAAGATATCGTATGAAGAATATAAAATATTTTGTTGGAGCTGTATGCCTGGCTCTATCATTGAATAGCTGTTCAGACTTTCTGAATGAGGAACCGGTGAGTGAAATCCCGGCAGGTGACATGTGGCAGACCGCCCGTGACGCTAAAGGCAGGTATAAATGAAATCTATGGATTGTTGCGTTCCACTTTACGCGAGAATTATTTTTATTGGGGTGAGTTCCGTTCGGATAATGTAGCTCCCGGAGCACCGGTGATGGCCGATCAGGCACGTGTGATTAACAACCTGATGTCTACGGACGAGAAATGTGCGAAATGGACGACCTTGTATCAGATGATTAACCAGACCAATCTGGCCATCAAATATGTTCCTAATATCAGTATGCCGGATGTGGCAGACCGTAACGATTACCTTGGACAAGCGTATGCGTTGCGTGCTTTGGCTTACTTCTATGCTATCCGTGTCTGGGGGAGACGTACCTTTGTTTATAGAACCTACTGAAAAGTATTCGGAGGCTATCTATAAGGAACGTACAGATAAAAAATTATATTCTGGAACATGTTATTCTTCCTGACCTGAAAAAGGCGGAAAGCCTGATTAACCGTAATAAGAATTACGAACGCAAGCGTATTTCTATCTGTGGCGTATGGGCTATCATGGCGGACGCTTATATGTGGGCTGAAGAATATAATCTGGCTGACCAGACCATTGATAAAATGGCAACTATTGCTTCCAAAAAGGGTGGACGCTTTCTAGACTTCGAACCTAACATTGCTACTTGGCATACCATGTTTACGGAAGAACTCAACAATAAGCCTTCGGATGATACGCCCGAAAATGATGAATATAACTCCAGAGAGTTAATATTCCTTGTTCATTTCAACATGGATGAAGTCGGCACGAATGGTTACAGTTATATGTATCAATGGTTTTCCGGTTCAGGAAACCGTGCGGCAGTTATGTCCGACAAGTTTATGAGCATCTTTGATGAAAAGGATATGAAAGGTGATTTGCGCAAAGATTATACGGTGAAGAATTACCAGAATGGAAATGAATTGCGTAAATATATGGCAGGTGACATCAGTAACTCTTTGAATAAGACATGCGAAGTAGCCTATCCAATTTATCGTTACACAGATATGATGTTGTTGCAAGCAGAAGCTCGTGCTCATCAGGGAAAATGGGGTGAAGCTTTGGATTTAGTAAAAACTGTACGTGACCGTGCCGGATTGAACACGTTGACTGAAAATGATTTTGCTTCTGAAGACGAAGTCGTTAATTATATATTGCGTGAACGGCAAGTGGAATTAGCCGGCGAAGGACGCCGCTGGTTTGACTTGTTGCGTACCGGAAAGTGGAAGGAAGTGATGAAACCGATTAACGGAATGGAACAGGACGGCAACGAACTCTTCCCGATTCACTATTCACATATCTTGGAAAATCCGAAGATTGTGCAGAACACGTATTATGGTAATACTAACAACTAAAAAAGGTAGAAACAATGAAAAAGACAATATTATATAAGACCCTTTTCTTTTGTTGGGCGATATTGGCATTGACCGGCTGTGACCTGGACTTGCAAAAGAATTATGATTATGAGCCTTCGGTGGATGATCCGTATGTAAAAGTGACAGCGTGGGAATATTTTCAGGATCACAAAGATATGTTCTCGGAGTTGATAGCAGCTATTGAATATACAGGTCTGAAGGACTATTATACCCAGACTGACAATAAATATACTTTTCTGGCTTTGAATAATGCAGGTATGCAGTTGTATCGTGAAAATGAATTTGCAGGTGCAGCATCCATTACCGATTGTGATAAAGAGAAAGTAACGAACATGTTGCTTTATCACATTGTAGACGGTGAATATAGTTCTTATGGACAGTTGCAGGTGGAACCGATGTTCGTATTGACGATGCTGAAAGGAGAGAATGGACTGATGACAATGTCTGTATGGAAAAACCCATGGCAGGCTGCAGTAGGTAAGATTCTGGTGAATCAGACCGGAAGCAACGGGAAATCTCCACAGCGTCAGGCTAAGACTAGCAACATTCTGCCGACGAACGGTGTGATTCATATATTTGAGAACTATTGCAAATATTCCAAATAACCACAGTTAATTAAAAAGAGAACTAATTATGATTCGTAAAATATATACCTTATTAATACTAGGACTTTGCCTGGGCTTTGCTGCCTGTAGCGATGATAATGATGGTCTGGATCCTAATGCGGCTGCTCCTGTGATTAAATTCCCGATGGAACAACTGGATGTGGATTTAAATAAAGTAGATAATCTGCCGGTAGTGGCTGTCATAAAGTCGCAGGCCGGACTACAGAGTGTGACAATGAAATTGCAGACAGTGGAGGGGGTGACCGAATATAAAACGGTGACTGAATTTTTTTAATCCCAATTCTTACAGCTTGTCTGAAAATCTGGAATACAATGCAAATTACGAAGCCTTTATCATTGAGGCTACGGATAAATTGAATCATGTTACGAGCGGAACTTTACCAATTGCTGTTACCGATGTAATGGCACGTCCTGTCATAACATTCGACCCGGAAGAGATTATATATGATGAAATGGATGAAAACCCGGTAATTCCCCGTACTACTTTCGAAGTTGTTTCAGAAGCCGGTTTGAAGGTAGTGGAGGTCTATTTGGTATCTGCGACCGGACAGGAATCGAAAAGGAAGCGTGGAACTGAATGGGAAGAAGGATTTCTCGTATGATGAGATGATTAATTACAAAGAAGGCGATAAAGGTTTCAAAGTAAAAAGCAGTGGATATATATGATAATGTGACCATTTCAACTTTACCAGTGGAATATAGAACAGTGCCAATACCTGTATTGACCTTGCCTGAATTGCCTATTTTTGCTACAACGGATGCTAAACAAGGAGTGCCGGTAAAGGTGGAATCTGTACGTGGAGTTCACGAAGTGATTATTTACCGTATTGAAAACGGACAGGAAATCGAAGTCTTACGGGAACAGAAGAATGGTGAGAAACAATTGGATTACACTCCGGAAATTGATTTTACTGAAACTACGTCTCAAATTAAAGTGGTGGTTTCTGATGGGAGAGTAGGAAAAGAAGCTGTCGGAACTGTGAAAAGCATATGTAAATATGGACGTTGCTACTGTGAATATATCCAGTAAGACTTTTGCTAATAGTGCGCACGAAAAATATCCGGATGCTTATGGATTGCTGTCTTTCAAAGATTTGAAAACTTATTCTATTGATTATGCATTAACCAGCGCAGATAATGCGAAGAATGTTGATTTGAAATTCTATTGTATGGGAAAAGGCTCAAATGTGGATTCAGAACCTCGTCTGTATTCAATAAATGCGGCAAAATCTGATGAGTATAAAGGTTCTAATGGTGCAGGTCTGAACACTGCGGCAGTAAAGAATAGGACTATGTTAGCCAAACTCTCCGACTTTGATTATGATAATGCAACAGTTACTTCTATTGCTTCTGAAATATCAGCTAGCTTGATTGTGAAAGAAGACTTGATTCCTATAACGGAGGGAGATATTATTGCCTTTAAAACTGCATCGACTTCTGCAGCAGGTGGAAATAGGATCGGAGTAATGAGAATTATCAGTATGACACCGTCTACCGGGGAAGGTGTGTTGAAGCCCGGAGATACAACAGCTCGTGTATTAACGGTTGAAATCAAATTCCCTAAGAAGAAGTAAACAGGGTAGTATTACCTAGCGTCTGAAGTCTTAATAGAAAACTTCTTTTCTATTAAGACTAAACTTCCCTTTCATTGGGAATAAAGTTGTTCTCTGTCCGATACAAACTATAAACGAAGCTTCCGTTTTTATAAATGCAAGTTGCGTTTATAAAAACAAAGCTTTCAATTATGAAAACAAAGCTTGCGTTTATAGTTTATAATAGGGATAAAAAGAAGTTTGCAACAAGGGGGAAGGAAGTTCTCTCCTTGTAGAGAATAACTTTTCTATTAATAGCCAACGCGAGTTAGTAACAGCTATCCCGGTGAACCGTAGATAGAGTATACGAAAGATGCGACTGATAACAAATACGATGGTTAAGTAATAATGTGCAGTAGCTGAAAGTAATATGAGAAAACATATAATATATAGGTATTTCCTCTTTTTATCTTTGGTCGGACTGATGCAGTTGACGTTTAGCTGTTCCTCCTCTTCCAACGAAATAGAACCTTTGAAACCGCAAGGAGAAGATACTCCTTTGGAAAAAGATGAATATACTTTTATGAATGTAGAATACCGGAAGTGGCAGAACGGAACTTTCCAGGCATGGACAACGGCAGATTCAAGGAAACACGTACCATTGATAATATGAATTGGTATACTCCCTCTTCGGATTATAGCCGGACTGCATGGGGAGGACGAATCGGTTTACAACCTTCATCTGTGGTTGGAAAAGAAGGCTTTTCCGAGTGGCTAATTGTGGAGGCCGTTCTTATTTGCTCGATCCGGATAATGGAGCTGTTATCATTCATGGAATTCAGCATGTTCGTCCGGGAGAATCTACTGCTCATAAGAAGGCTTTCGGTACTCGATACGGTAGTGAGGCGCAATGGAGTGAAGAGACTGGCAAACTGTTAGCAGACAATCATATAAACTATATTTCGTATGGCTCGAACCGTATTGAAGTATTTCCTGCTGCAGTACGTGGTAACTTGTTGACCCCTAAGACGCAAAAGATTGCTTATGCAGAGAATCTGTATCTGCTTCGTACCTTTATGTGGGATATGAGTAAGAATTTGGGCTACGCGTTTGATGATGACAAGTATAATCGTCTCGTTCTTCTTTTCGAACCGACATTTGCTACGTACATAGATCATCTCGTACAAGAGAAGTCAGCTTTATTTGCCGGTGACCGGCATTTTATAGGTTTCTATCTTGACAATGAATTGCCATTTGCCAGTTATCAGAATGCTGACCCTTTGCGAGGAATTGATCTGAAACATTTCTTGTCTTTGCCCGAACGCTATAAAGCTGCTCGTGAGTATGCAGAAAGTTTATGCGGGATAACGGTATAGCTTCTACCGGAGCGATCACCAAGAAAAAATCAGGAAGATTTCCGGGGATGGTTGCTGATTATTATTATCAGTTGACTACCGCTACCGTCAGACGATATGATAAAGAGCATTTGATATTGGGAACACGGCTGCATGACTGGAGCGAATATAATCAGAAAGTGGTGGAAGCTTGTGTTCGTTATTGTGATCTTGTTTCTATCAATTATTATGCCCGTTGGCAACCGGAAGCAGATTTCTTGGCAAACCTGAAAGTCTGGTGTGGAGCGAAACCTTTTTTAGTTTCAGAATTCTATATAAAAGCGGAAGATGCCAGTTATCAGGGAACTGGATATGCTAATACTGAAGGAGGTGGCTGGTTGGTGCATACACAAAAAAATAGAGGTGAGTTTTATCAGAACTTCTGCCTGCGTTTGCTGGAAACCCGAAATTGTGTGGGTTGGGTACACTTTGAATATAATGACGGCTACGATTCTAACGGAAAAGCTTCTAATAAAGGAGTGGTTTCCATCGAATACGAACCTTATGAATCTTTTCTGTCGCAGATGCGGCAGTTGAATCTTTTCAGTTCATTCATTGATCGATTATTACGATATAAAATCGGTTCAATAGATTGACGGAAACTTTAAATAGACAAATTGAATATTTAGAATTAAAATAGTTATGACCATGAAGAAGTTTAGTTTATTTGCAATCCTTTTAGGATTTAATATAGCTTTGGGAGCATGTTCCGATGATGATGCCGCTCCTGTAGTAAAAATGAAATCTTTCAACTTCCGGAAAAGGCTTATGTACTGGCGGAACAATCCAGACGGGCTATTGTCATCAGAGATGCGGAGACGCACCGCAATATTTGGAGTTGGGATCCTTATACTGCCTGTGTTCCTGCTGCACAGCAGGGTTGGTTTTTGTCAATCCGGAGTGAAGTAAAACCGGTTTTCAATAGACGCTATATCTTGATGACTGCCTCCGGCGGAGCTGTGGCTTTAATCCGTTTGTCCGATCATAAATTAATGTTCTACGCAAATTGCGGACAGAATCCCCACTCTGCGGAGGTATTGCCCGATGGAAATATCGTGACGGCAGAATCTAAATCCGGTGAAATCAATACCTTTGTGGTTGACACGGTTAAGGTATTGGGAGCAAAAGCTAATACGGTGAAGTTGGGTAATGCGCATAATGTTGTTTGGGATAAGAAAAGATCGTATCTTTATGCTACAGCTACCAAAAAAGAGGGAGTGACTGCATTATTCCGTTTAAGTACGATGGCAACCGGAGTAATCCCAAGTTAATAAATCAGACTACCCTTTATACATTCAGCAATGAATCGGGTGGGCATGATTTGTTCCCGGTATATGGTGAAGAAGATAAATTATGGCTTACTGCTGCTTCGGCTGTCTATAAGTTTGATTTGACTGGAGTTACCGACGCTACGACTAATGACTCTACCGAACCTACTTGCGAGAAAGTTTACAGCATAGCCGATATAAAAAGCATCTGCAACGGACCGGACGGAATCCTGATGCTGAAACCGACTGAAGAGTGGTGGGCAGAAGGACTTGTAAATGAGAAGGGAGAAGAACTTTTCAAAATGGACGAAGCCAAGATTTATAAAGGCCGTTGGATGATAGACAATCTTTTCAGTTATCCGGAAAAGCATGATTTCGTGTTGAGTGAGGACTGATTAAGTATGGTGGAAGATTGATTAAGTACATAAGTTGAATAATTAAGTTTGGAACAATGAGGAAACTTCTTCTTTTTTTATTGGTATCTATCGCATTACCGGCCTTGGCGCAGAATGGAAAGAAAGTGTATGCCGACTTTCACGGTGTACGTTACACCCGGCAGCATGACGGAAAGTTGGGGCGTTGGGAGATGTATGCCAATACGGAAAAATCAAGTACCGGAAGGAAGTCGCTGTGTTATAATGCCGATCTGATAGACAGCGAAGGACGGCATGAGATAGCGGCAGTGGCTTATCCCCAAGTCGGAATGCAGTCCAATCTCGATCCCGATTATATCGAATATCAGATATTGTCGGCAAAAGCGGCTAAGATAGATGGATTCTTTATCGAATGGGGATTCAAGCCTCACGAAAATGACATCTTGCTGCGTGAGATGCAGAAAGTGGCAGCAAAGTATGACTTTGAAATCGGCGTAAACTGGTGCGACGGTTGGTTGTATTATGACTGGATTACTAAACTTTATCCGGAAATCAATACCCGTGAGGCAAAGACCGAATACATGGCCAAATGTTACCAATATCTGGTGGATAGCGTCTTTACCGGTCCGACAGCTCCTATGGTGAAAGGAATGCCTGTTTTTTATCATTTCGGTCCCGGAGCGAAAGTCGATGAATACAAGAAAGTGTTATCATTGGCGAAATTACCGCAAGGAATGAGGCAGCTCGTTGCCTTACGCCGTTGGGCGGATTGGGGAAAAACTGGAAAATGATAAATATATCCCCGTCACTCGTAGCGATGAAATGGATACCTGGAAAGAAGTGGGAGAAATACCGACTGCATGGCTTCCTGCCCGTGTCCGTACAAGAGATCAGGCACATGCCGAATGGGATAATTACGCCACTCAGGATGATGTTATTGAGTTTATGAAACCTTTCCGTGATTCAATTTGGCATAGTAACAATCCTGCTTATACCATTAAGTCGGGATTTGCCATGCCGGGAATGGATAACCGGGGATGTGCGGGCTGGGGACGTGGACACTTCTATTATATCCCACGTAACAATGGAGAAACTTATCAAAGTATGTGGAAGTTCTGTATGGCAGAGAAGGACAGCCTGGACATGATGTTTATCGCTTCGTGGAGTGACTATACCGAAGGACACGAAATAGAGCCGACCATTGAAAACGGTGACCGTGAACTACATACGACTTTAAAGTATGCGGCGGAATTCAAAGACGAACAGGCGGACGAGCGTGGATTAACCTTACCTTTAATGCTTTTCCGGCTGCGAAAAGAAGCCCGTTTCCTGAAAAGACGAAGATGGACGTATCCGGTTGTCAACGTTCGCTCGATAAGGCAGCATTGTTGATTAGCCAGGGACGTTATCCGGTGGCAATAGGCTTGTTGTCACAAATAGAAAATGATGTCAAGACGGCAAAATCCGCTTTGGCGGTTGAGATGATGCGTTTGCGTGAGTCGGACATGAAGATTCAGGGAAAGCGAAAATCCGGTGGTTACAGTGCCGAAGAAACTCTCTCTATCTCTTTGCCCAAAGAGCTGGTTTCCAAACTACAAATGAATAACTATGTAGGCTATCTTTATTTTGAGTATTTGGACAAAGGAAATGAATCCCTTTTTATACGTTCGTCTACGCTGCGTGAACCGAAAGAACCGTTTAAAATTGTGTCCCGGATACGTACCGACAACACGGGTGAATGGAAAAGCGCAAAAGTAGAATTGTATAAGGATAATATCGTGAATGGATTCAATATGCCTACTTTCTATTTAAAAGGAAATGTCGTAGTCCGTAATTTGTCATTGGGCTATACGATCTACACAGTCAAATAAATGCATGGATGAAGAGTTTAAATAATTGGTTATTAGTTTTATCTGTACTATCCTGCTTCGGATGTTCCTCTCCGGTCCATGAAGATGACAGGGGATGTGCTTTCGTATCTGACAGTATTCAATATCGGGTCGAGTTTATGTCGGCGGGGTGCGTGCGGATTCTGTCTTTTCCCGAAGGTGATACGCTGGTAACAAAAAGATTGGTGGTTGATTCGGAAAAGCCGGCTTTCAAAGATTATAAATGGGAAGATACGGGACAGAAGCTGCTCTTTCGCACCCGTGAACTTTCCGTAGTTTTTGATAAGGCAGATGCGGCTTTCATTTTTCAGGAAACATCCACAGGTAAGTTATTACTAAAAGAGAAAGGCGATAGGAAGGCACGGAACTTCAAACGTTCGGTTGCCGGAGGTGAACAATGTCTCGAAGTCACTCAACGCTTTGTTCCTACCGAGGATGAGGCCATTTACGGACTGGGACAGTATCAGAATGGAATCATGAACTACCGGGGAAATCCGTACTTCTGTTACAGGCCAATATGGATATTGTCAATCCGTTCCTTATTTCGACCAACGGATATGGTGTCTTATGGGATAATTATTCTTCTACGAAGTTTGAAGATACGAAGGAGGGCTACTCATTTACTTCCGAAGTAGGTGATGCCTCCGACTATTATTTTGTCTATGGCAAGAATATGGACGAAGTCGTTGCCGGTTATCGGGAATTGACGGGGGACGTGCCGATGTTTGGAAAATGGGTGTATGGCTTCTGGCAGTCCAAAGAACGTTATAAGTCGTTCGATGAATTGAAGGCAGTCGTTAAAGAATACCGTAAACAGGGGAATTCCGTTGGATAACATTGTGCAGGACTGGGAATATTGGGGAGACAAACCTCATTGGAACAGCCTGACCTTCCATCCGGCAAACTTTAATCATCCCCGTCAAGTTATTGATGAACTGCATCAACAGGACCATGTTCATTTTATGCTTTCCGTATGGCCCGGATTCGGACCGGAAACGGCTGTCTATCAGTCTTTGGATTCTATCGGTGCATTGTTTAGTGAACCTACATGGGCAGGTTATAAGGTTTTTGATGCCTACAATCCTGCCGCGAGGGATATTTTCTGGCAATACCTCAAGAAAGGACTCTATGATATGGGTGTGGATGCTTGTTGGATGGATGCAACGGAACCATCTTTCCGGGGTGGATTCACACAGTTGAAGCAGGAAAGAAAAGACCAAATCAGCTGGTAATACTTATCTGGGTAGCTTCCACCGTTATCTGAACACTTATTCTTTAGAAATGCTAAAGGACTTCTATCAACGCCTGCGCGCCGAGAGCGATCAGAAGCGTATATTTATCCTAACTCGTTCCGCCTTTGCCTCGCAACAGCATTATGGTACAGCCGTATGGTCGGGTGACGTTTCGGCTTCATGGGAGAATATGCACAAACAACTGGTTGCCGGCTTAAACTTGTCTATGTCCGGTATTCCGTATTGGACTTCCGATACGGGAGGATTCTTTGTTACAGAACGGGATGCAAAATATCCCGACGGACTGAAAAGTAATGATTATAAAGAGTTATATTCCGTTGGTTCCAGTTTAGCGCATTTACTCCTATCTTCCGTGCTCACGGTACGAATGTGCCGCGTGAAATTTGGCAATTCGGTGAAGAGGGACATTATCTTATGATAATCAAGTGAAGTATATCCATCTGCGTTACCGTCTGTTGCCATACATTTACTCAATGTCCCATCAGGTAACCGCCAATAATTATACCATGTTGAGAGGTTTGGCAATGGATTTCACAACAGATACCCGGACATTTGATATTGATAATGCCTATATGTTCGGTACTTCCTTATTGGTGCGTCCGGTATTTCATCCGCAATCGGAAGAAAAGAACATCTGTATTTATCTGCCGGAACATAGCGGTAAATATTGGTATGACTTCTGGACCGGAGAAGCTTTTGAAGGAGGAAGAGAACAAATGCAGACAAATATCCTCGACATACTTCCGCTCTATGTGAAGGCTGGTTCTATCTTGCCTTTGGCAGAAGTGAAACAATATGCGATGGAATATCCCGATTGTGAACTGGAATTGCGTATCTATGGAGGAGCGGATGCTGCTTTTTATGGTATGAGGATGAAGGTGATTCCTACCGCTATGAAGAGGGGCGTATGTTCGAAAGTGCCGATGCAATGGAAAGATTCGGAACGGACATTGACTATTGGACTGCGTGAGGGAACTTATCCCGGTATGCCGGAACAAATAAAAATGCATGTGAAATTATATCTGCCTGAAGGTGCAGCTCTTGATAGCAAGAGTGCGTCTGCACAGGTAGAGAAGTGAAAATAAAGTTTTAATTATAAGTATATATCGATTATGAAGAAGTTTCTCTATATTTTTTATTCTATTGTTTATTGTGGGATGGGCACAGGCGCAACAGCGTGTGGTATACACAATTAACGACGGATGGAAATTTACAAAAGGATCTCCGTTTGAAGCGCAGCTGGCCGGCTGTGACGACTCTTCTTGGGAGACGGTCAATATACCTCATACATGGAATAATAAAGATGCAGACGACGAAACTCCGGGATTTTATCGGGGACCGGCTTGGTACCGGAAACAATTGTTTGTAGATAAAAGCCAGGAGGGACGTCAGGCAGTGATCTATTTTGAAGGAGCCAATCAGGAAGTACGATTCTATCTGAACGGTCAGTTCGTGGGAGAACACAAAGGAGGGTATACCCGTTTCTGTTTTGACATCACTTCCCATTTGCGTTATGGACAGGAAAACCTGTTTGCCATTTATGTGAATGTCTATAACCCTAATATTCCTCCCTTATCTGCCGATTTTACTTTCTTTGGCGGTATCTACCGGGATGTCTATCTGCAGTTTATGAATCCGGTGCACATTGCAACGAATGATTATGCTTCGTCAGGGAGTTTATATCCGTACACCCGAAGTGAACAACTCCGCAGCCTCGGTAGAAATTACTACATTACTGACGAATAATACACTCCAACCTGCAGAAATCAGGGTGGAAAATGTAATCTGCGATGCGGATGGCAAGGAAGTGAAAAAGACTCATGCGGAAATAAAGTTGGCATCCGGTGAAACAAAGACAGACATCTCTAAAAAGATAAAAATAGATTCGCCCCGTTTGTGGGATATAGACGATCCTTATCGGTATATGGTATATACGCGTATTCTCGATAAGAAAAAGGGTACTTTGCTGGATGAAGTGGTGAATCCGTTAGGCTTGCGCTGGTTTAAATTTGATTCGGAAAAGGGCTTTTTCCTGAATGGCAAAGGACGTAAACTAATCGGAACTGCCCGGCATCAGGATTATTTTCAGAAAGGAAATGCCTTGCGCGATGAGTTGCATGTACAAGATGTACTGTTGTTGAAAGAGATGGGAGGGAACTTCCTGCGTGTGTCACATTATCCCCAAGATCCTGTAATCATGGAAATGTGTGATAAACTGGGTATTGTGACTTCGGTTGAAATCCCGTTGTCAATGCTGTTACGGAAACTGAAGAGTTTTTGCAGAACTCCGTTGAGATGGCTAAAGAAATGGTACGTCAGGATTTCAACCGTCCTTCTGTTATGATTTGGGGGGTATATGAATGAGATTTTCTGCGTCGCCCTTATACCGAAGGCAAGCAATTGGAAGATTACTACCGCTTTACTGAAAAAAGTAGCCCGTGCCTTGGAAGCGACCATCCGCGAGGAAGATCCTTCAAGATATACCATGATGGCTTATCATAATATGCCTCAATATTACGAAGACGCCCATCTGACCGAAATTCCGATGATTCAGGGGTGGAACCTGTATCAAGGCTGGTATGAGCCGGATATCAATGAGTTTCAACGTTTGCTCGACCGTGCCCATAAGGTATACAAAGGAAAAGTGTTGATGGTTACGGAATATGGACCGGGAGTAGATCCGGGACTTCATTCCTACCAGCCGGAACGTTTCGACTTCTCACAGGAATATGGTTTGGTGTATCATAAACATTATCTCCGTGAAATGATGAAACGTCCGTTTATTGCCGGTTCCAGTCTGTGGAATCTGAATGATTTTTTATTCCGAATCCCGTGTCGATGCTGTTCCTCATGTAAACAATAAAGGAGTTGTCGGATTAAACAGGGAGAAGAAGGATGTCTATTGGTTTTATAAGACAGCTTTGTCACGTCGTCCGATACTTGTTATAGGTAATCGGGAGTGGAAAAGCCGTGGGGAGTGGTGAATACTGCACAGAAAGAATGTATTCAGTCTGTTCCTGTATTCTCCAATGCGGAAGAAGTAGAGCTGTTTGTGAACAATAAGAGTCTGGGAAAGAAAAAGGTGGAAGATAATTATGCCTTGTTCGATGTACCGTTTGTTGGTGGAGAGAATCTCTTGGAAGCAGTTGCCGTGGCTGGTGATAGCAAATTGCGGGATATGCTCCGGATTCAGTTCCAGTTGGTAGGCTCACAGTTGAAAGACGAAGCAATTCCATTTACGGAAATAAATGTAATGTTGGGTTCTCCGAGATATTTTTGAAGACCGTACAGCAAATGTAGCATGGATTCCCGAGCAGGAGTATAAGCCCGGTAGCTGGGGATTTGTAGGCGGAACTTCTTATCGTCGTAAAACAGGATTCGGCAGTATGCTTGGTTCGGATATTGACATTCTGGGAACGGATATGAATCCAATCTTCCAGACTCAACGTGTTGGAATAAAATCTTTTAAAGCTGATGTACCGAATGGAGAATATTCCGTATATTTGTACTGGGCAGAATTGGAGTCGGACAAAGAGCGGGAAGCGTTGGTTTATAATCTGGGAGCTGACTCGGAACAGACGTTTGCCGGAAACCGTAGCTTCGGAATTTCAATGAATGGAACGACTGTTTTGGATGATTTCAACATAGCTCGTGATTACGGATATGCCCGTGCTGTTATCAAGAAATTTGTAGTAACGGTGAAGGATGGAAAAGGATTGAGTGTTGACTTTCATAAAAAAAGAAGGAGAACCTATTCTGAACGCTATCCGTATTTATAGAAACTATTAATCATAAACACTGTCAATATGCTTAGGTCTATTTATTTACTGTCTTTTCTCCTCCTGCAATCTTTATTTTGCTTTTGCCGGGAATGTAAAGGAGAATGTTCCGTCTTCTTTTGACTTGTATGTATGCATCGGACAATCCAACATGGCGGGGCGTGCAACATTAACTCCGGAAGTCATGGATACCCTCCAAAATGTGTATCTATTGAATGATAAGGGGGAATTTTGAACCGGCAGTAAATCCTCTCAATCGTTATCTTTGGGTTATGAGCCCAACGAGCTACCAACTGCTCCACTCCGCGATGTTTAACGGGTGCAAAGGTACGGCTTTTTTTGAAACAAACAAATAATTAGCCGAATATTTTTCGAATAAATCATCATTTTTTCTTATTTGGTTGAGAATGAATGAAATAATGATGAAACTTTTTAGCACCTATTAATATACAATTGTTAATAATCTCTCTATTTTTCTTGTGTGGTCTAAAGAAAAGAGTTACTTTTGCTCAAAATATTCAGCAATGTGCAATTTGTAACCTATGACCGTATCCAAAACAAAAGCCAAGTTAGTAGATGTTGCCCGTCAGCTTTTCGCGAAGATGGGGTAGAAAACACAACTATGAATGATATCGCTCTTGCTTCTAAAAAAGGTAGACGAACGCTTTATACCTATTTTCAAAAGTAAGGATGAAATCTATTTGGCTGTTGTAGAATCGGAATTGGATATCTTGTCGGATATGATGAAGAGGGTGGCTGATAAAAACATTTCACCGGACGACAAACTGTTGGAGATGATATATACCCGGTTGGACGCAGTAAAAGAAGTAGTCTATCGAAACGGAACCTTGCGTGCTTATTTCTTCCGTGATATATGGCGGGTAGAAAAAGTGCGAAAGAAATTTGATGCAAAAGAAATCCAGATCTTTAAGACTGTTCTTCTAGAAGGTCAGGCGAAAGGAGTGTTTCACATTGATGATGTGGAGATGACTGCCGATTTGATACATTACTGTGTGAAGGGAATTGAAGTTCCTTATATTCGTGGCCATATAGGTGCTCATTTGGACGAAGAAACGAGAAATAGATATGTGTCCAACATTGTGTTTGGCGCACTGCATAGAACAGAAATTTAATTAAATAACTTTTAGTATGGGATTATTAGACGGAAAAACAGCCATTGTAACCGGTGCTGCCCGCGGTATTGGTAAGGCTATCGCTCTTAAGTTTGCTGCCGAAGGCGCAAACATCGCATTTACTGACCTTGTCATTGACGAAAATGCAGAAAATACAGCTAAGGAATTGGAAGCAATGGGCGTGAAAGCCAAAGGTTACGCTTCTAACGCGGCTAACTTTGAAGATACTGCAAAGGTCGTTGAAGAAATCCACAAGGACTTCGGACGGATCGATATATTGGTAAACAATGCCGGTATCACTCGTGACGGTTTGATGATGCGCATGAGCGAACAGCAATGGGATATGGTAATCAACGTGAACCTGAAGTCTGCATTTAACTTTATCCACGCTTGTACACCTATCATGATGCGTCAGAAAGCTGGTAGCATTATCAATATGGCCTCTGTAGTAGGTGTTCACGGTAATGCAGGCCAGGCAAACTACTCTGCTTCTAAGGCCGGTATGATTGCATTGGCAAAGTCTATCGCACAAGAGCTGGGCTCTCGTGGTATCCGCGCCAACGCCATTGCTCCGGGATTCATCCTGACAGACATGACTGCTGCTCTTTCTGACGAAGTAAAAGCTGAATGGGCAAAGAAAATTCCTTTGCGTCGTGGCGGTACTCCTGAAGATGTGGCAAACATCGCTACCTTCCTGGCTTCTGATATGTCTTCTTATGTGTCAGGACAGGTGATTCAGGTAGATGGTGGTATGAACATGTAATCGAACAGAATGACTGTTGTATACGAAGACAACCATATCATTGTAGTCAACAAGACCGCTTCCGAGATTGTCCAGGCAGACAAGACGGGGATACGCCGCTTTCGGAAACTGTGAAGCAGTACCTGAAAGAGAAGTATCAGAAACCCGGAAATGTTTTCCTCGGTGTGACACACCGGCTGGACCGCCCCGTAAGCGGTCTTGTTATTTTTGCCAAAACGAGTAAGGCATTAACAAGGCTCAACGAAATGTTTCGCACCAGTGAGGTGAAAAAGACTTATTGGGCGGTTGTGAAAAATGCTCCGCAAGAACCGGAAGGTGAACTGGTACATTTTCTTGTACGTAATGAAAAGCAGAACAAAAGTTATGCATACGACAAAGAAGTGCCGAACAGCAAGAAAGCGATTTTGGATTACCGGTTGATCGGTCATTCGGAGAATTACTATTTGCTCGAAGTCGACTTAAAAACCGGACGTCATCATCAGATTCGTTGTCAGCTGGCAAAAATGGGATGCCCTATCAAGGGAGATTTGAAATATGGCTCTCCACGCTCCAATCCGGATGGGAGCATTTGTCTGCATGCCCGGAGAGTACGGTTCATACATCCTGTCTCAAAAGAACTGATAGAGCTTGAAGCTCCTCTTCCCGAAGGGAATTTATGGAAAGGATTCGCCATAGATTAACACGGATTTCCACAGATTCATTTATTATGTTATTTAGTAGACGGTACGCAGTTTTTCTGTGGAAAACCGTGTAAAATCTGTGGTTGGAACTTGCCAAAAGAGTAAACCTGCCTGCCATTTTTCTTGTAAACTCTAGCGACAGTTAGTTAATTCCTAAATAGGTAGTATATTTGCATCATTCGCTAACTATAATTTTCAATCATACCAAAGAAAAATACGAATGAAGGCATTTAAACTACTTGCACTTACTTCTTGTGTCTTGCTTGCAGCGGGAAATGGAGTAGCGCAACAGAACTATTCAAAAAGTGAAGGATTATTGCAGTACGTCGATCCGTATATCGGATCCGGTTATCATGGACACATCTTTGTTGGGACGAGTGTTCCGTATGGAATGGTACAGCTGGGTCCTACTAATATCCATAAAGGTTGGGACTGGTGCTCGGGTTATCATTATTCCGATAGTATTTTAATTGGCTTTTCACATACCCATTTGAGCGGTACGGGCTGTACTGACTTATGTGATATTCTCATCATGCCATTGAATGAGATCCGTACTCCCAGAGGCAATCAGGATGATATACGTGATGGGTATGCTTCCAGATATTCTCATGCGAATGAAATCGCCCGTCCCGAATATTACTCTTTGCTTCTCGACCGTTACAATATCAAAGCCGAGCTGACAGCTACAGATCGTGTAGGCTTCCATCGTTATACTTATCCTGAAGGAAAACCGGCTTCCATATTAATCGACTTACGTGAAGGAAACGGATCGAATGCTTACGACAGCTATATCCGTAAGGTAGATGATTATACAGTAGAGGGTTATCGTTATGTGAGAGGCTGGAGTCCTTCCCGCAAAGTTTATTTTGTGTTGAAAAGTGATAAGAAGATAGAGCAGTTTACTGCCTATGATGATAATACCCCGCAACCTTGGGACCAACTGAAAGTGGCATCGGTGAAGAGTGTCCTCACTTTTGGTAACGTGAAGGAAGTGAAGATAAAAGTCGCCCTTTCTTCTGTCAGCTGTGACAACGCAGCGATGAACCTGCAATCCGAACTTACTCACTGGGATTTTGATAACGTGGTGGATATGAGTGCCGACCGATGGAATAAGCAACTGGAGAAGATGACAGTAGAGACTGATGATGAGGCTTCCAAACGTGTATTCTATACCGCCCATTATCATACTATGATTGCCCCTACGCTTTTTGCGATGTGAATGGTGAGTATCGGGGGATGAATGATATGATTTACACAGACCCGAAGAAAGCCAACTATACGACTCTTTCTTTATGGGATACCTACCGTGCATTAAATCCTTTGATGACTATTACTCAACCTGAAATGGTTGACCATGTAGTCAATTCGATGATTTCCATCTATCGTCAGCAGGACAAACTCCCTATCTGGCCTTTGATGAGTGGAGAGACCGATCAGATGCCGGGATATAGCTCTGTTCCGGTGATTGCAGATGCTTATCTGAAAGGATTTACCGGGTTCGATGCGGAAGAAGCATTGCAAGCAATGATAGCTACAGCTACTTATGAAAAGCAGAAAGGAGTACCTTATGTAGTCAAAAAAGGCTATATCCCTGCCGACAAAGTTCATGAAGCTACTTCCATAGCCATGGAGTATGCAGTGGACGACTGGGGAATTGCCGCTATGGCACAAAAGATGGGGAAGACGGCTGATTATGAGACATTCTCGAAGCGTGCCCATTACTATAAGAACTATTTCGATTCTTCTATCCATTTCATCCGTCCGAAACTGGAAGACGGTTCATGGCGTACTCCGTACGATCCGGCACGTTCTATTCACGGAGTCGGCGATTTCTGTGAGGGCAACGGATGGCAATATACATTCTTTGCTCCACAAGACCCCTATGGGCTGATTGCCTTGTTTGGAGGTGACAAACCTTTTACAACGAAGCTTGATGGTTTCTTTACCAATACCGACAGTATGGGGGAAGAAGCATCGAGCGACATAACCGGATTGATCGGACAATATGCACATGGAAATGAACCTAGCCATCATGTTGCTTATCTTTATGCGTATGCCGGTGAACAATGGAAAACGGCGGAAAAGGTTCGTTTTATCATGAGCGATTTTTACACAGACCAGCCGGACGGTATCATCGGTAATGAAGACTGTGGACAAATGTCTGCATGGTATCTCCTTTCTGCTATGGGACTCTATCAGGTGAACCCGTCGGATGGTGTATTTGTTTTCGGTAGCCCTTGTTTTAAGAAAGTAGAAGTGAAAGTGCGTGGTGGTAACAGTGTTTACTGTTGAAGCACCGAATAATAGTAAAGATAATATCTATATTCAGAAAGTGTATTTGAATGGCAAGCCTTATGATAAGAGTTATATCACTTATCAGGATATAATAAATGGCAGCACATTGAAGTTTGTAATGGGGAAAAAAGCCTAATAAGAATTTTGGTAAGGCTCCGGCAAACAGACCGGTTGTTTTGAATAAGATAAATGGATAAAGATGGCTTACTTATAAAAGACAGCTAATTGTTGAAAGGAGGAAGAAGCCTCCGACAATGAAAGAATAAAGCTGGTTCTCAATATTCAATTCAGTTTTCAATAGGTATTATAAGGCTTTCCGATTGTAGCATTTAATTCTGCTTCGGAAAGCTTTATTTTATACTAGAAACGGCTGAAAAGCAAATCCTTAACAAGAACTTACTGTTTTCAGCCGTTTTGGGGAATATAGTTTTAAGAAATAAGTTAGTCCTGATTACATCTTTCCTTTAAAAAAAGAATGTAATCAAGACTATTTTTATAACTATGGAAGCGGATCAGCTTTTGCCGGTCGTTTCGATCATAAACGGCTACTCCTACTTTGGAGTCAGCACAACCATAATACAAATACCATTTGTTTTTTTGAAGTAGACCATTCCTTCTATAAATACGGTTCCATCCACATATTGCCGACTCTTTTCAAAGCTATCCATCGGACGGAAGAACGGTTCATCGAGACGGGTGATAAAGCGGGTAGGATCATTGGCGTCGAAGAGTGCTTGTCCGGCAGCATAGACATTGGCGGTATAGCGTTTGTCACCTCTTCCTGAATGGTTCTTACCATTATAAAGAAGGACAATTCCTTTCGGAGTGTAGATAGCCGGAGGCCCACATTCGGTGAGATGGCTGTCGAAGTAGCCGTCACGGGGAGAAAACAGCTTTTTTAGGGAACCGTCAATGTTGACAATCGGTGTCCAGTGGATTAAGTCATCGGAAGTAGCTGCGAATACATGCTCCTCTCCCCAGTACATAAAGTATTTCCCGTTGACTTTCTTGATAACCTGTTTCCCTTTAACAACTTCGGTCAGGATAGAGCCGGACTTACAACCCAGGTTGAAGAACTTTCCATCAAATGCTTTGGCAAAAGCAGGACCGTGTTTTGTCCAGTCTTTTAGGTTGCGGGAGGTCGCTACTGCCAGGCGAGGTACATGGCGATTCCATTGGGTGTACATCATTACATATAATCCGTCATCGGTTACGGCAATTCGTGGGTCTTCGCAGCCGCCGGGCCATTCCAACTCTTTTTGTGAATCATTATCTGGATAGAATACAGGAGTCTTTTCCGTTGGAAATGTGTGCCGTCGGTAGAAGTGGCATAACCGAGGCGGGAAGTCCGGTGTCCGATACCGACACCTGATTTATCCTCTGCACGGTATAACACGACAATCTCACCATTGTAGAGTGTAGCAGCCGGATTGAATGTATCGTTCGATTCCCACGCAATAGAATCTTTGGTCAATGGACAGTAAAACTTGGTGTTTTCTATAGGAGATATTACCGGATTGACATTCTTTGGACGTTCGAAACCACCGAAAGCCCAATCGGGTAATTTGTTCTCTTTATGATTGGAAGACTGTCCGTAGGCAGTACAGGTCATCATGGTTGTAGTAAGTAGGAATAAAAAAAAGTTGATTTCATATTGTTCATATTATATGGGTCATTTATTTTTTGAGTCATATACTCTCTACATATAAATTGAAAATAAATAAAATGCTGTCATCTGTCACCTGATTGGACATAAATGATTGATTATAAATATACTGCAGTGTGACAGCATGATGTGACGGCAAGGTGACGACAACTTTGCTGTCACCTTGTTGAAAGTAAGGATTTTATTGCTTCTCTGCTATGTGGGCACTTATTTTTCTATCCGGAGCGGTATTCAAGGATTATCAGACTATTACGGAAGAGAGAGTTTCAGTACTTGAAACTAAAAGTTCTATTGCTTGAAACTTTTGTTTCGTCAGCGGGAAACTTTAGTTTCATCGGTGAGAAACTCTAGTTTCTCTTACTTGAAACTATGGTTTCAAAGGCGTGAAACTAAAGTTCTTCAACCTTGAAACTACTTTGGAAGCGTAAGCTTCAAGGTTAGAAACAGTTATCTCATAAGCGGGAATACAATAAAAAACATAATAGAAGACTATTGGATACTATTCAGTAAGTCTACCTTTCCTTCATTCACGAGTTTTAGGATTAGTTCTCCAAACAGCGTATTTTTTGCCATGCAAACCAGGAACGAGTAAAGTTCTTCGGGTCGTTCTTGTGGAAAGATTCATGCATGAACCCTGTTCCGGCATCCGTATCCATCAGCATTTTGATGCAGGTCTTGATTTCTGCGTCGTTTTGACTGGTGAATGCTTTCATCATAATACTCATGGGCCAAATCATATCATATCCGATGTGGGACCGCCAATTCCTTCACCGGCAGTACCTTTGAAGAAGTAAGGATTATCTTCGCTCCATACAAACTTACGGGTATTCTGATAAATAGGATCGTTCACTTTCACATCCCCAAGATAAGGCAGGGCAATGAGACTCGGCACATTGGCATCATCCATTAACAGTTGATTGGCGAAACCGTCCACTTCGAAAGCATAGATTTTGCCATATTTCGGATGATTGTAAACCGCATACTGTTTCAGGGCTGCTTCCACTTCGTTAGACAGTGTAGTACATTCTTTAGCTAAATCAGGTTTCTTGTTGACCGTATTCAGAATTTCGGCAGCTTTGCGCAATGAAGTTACAGCAAAGAAGTTGGACGGAACGAGGAACTGGAAAGTTGTAGCATCATCCGAAGGACGGAAAGCAGAAGCAATCAGTCCGACCGGCTTTTTTACAGGATTACCCCAGCCGTCGTTGGTCATCGTATCGAGTGCACGTTCCGTTTTACGTTGGAAACGATAAGGACCTTTCGGATCTTCTTTTCGTTGCTGTTCCTTAAACGTTTTCAGAACCTTCGCGATGGCTGTAAGCCATTCGTCGGAGAATATACTGGCATCTCCCGTCGTCTTCCAGTAATGATAAGCAAGACGGATCGGATAGCAGAGAGAGTCGATTTCCCATTTGCGTTCGTGCAGTTCGGGCTTCATGTCCGTAAGGTCGCTCATCCATTCGCCGCCTTCGGAATTCATGTTGAAAGCATTGGCATACGGGTCGATATTGATACACTTGAACTGACGTTTGATAACGCCGGCCAGCATCTTTTTCAGTTCCGCGTCTTTGTTGGCGAGTTGCACGTAAGGCCATACTTGTGCACCCGAATCGCGCAACCACATGGCGTGGATGTCGCCTGTATAAACAAACGTATCGTCTTTGCCGTCAAAATGAACAGTAGTATCCAGGGTGTTCGGGAAACAGTTTTCGAACATCCATGCCAAGCGGGCATTCGTCAGCAGTTGCTTGATATGCGCAATCTGTTGTTCCACAGCTTGCGAGACAAACAGACGTTTCGATGCTTCCGGACGGTTCGTCTGATAGTTGTTGATTTTGGTATTATCTTGTTGGATGACAAAATCACTGTTCGTTATAGCCTGCATATTGCTAGCACCAAAGAGTGCT
>VOFC01006628.1_pt1 | contig 43659 bp, 82 predicted proteins | sample 5384161 | NCBI WGS metagenome assembly VOFC01 (sample SAMN12384722, study PRJNA508395) | human gut metagenome | isolation source: healthy gut B | host: Homo sapiens | reverse complement strand
TGCAGTATAATATTCATCATTTAAGTTATATAGTTTTATAATTCGTTTTATCTAAAGTTTTATTATAAACATCTTTACTAGTATATCCTTGTATATGCGTTAATGGATAAAACATTGTTCATGATACTTTTTACAAGGTTTACAAATGTCATCGCCACCAATTGTTACTTTAAACCAACAGATGGATTATCAATACTTTCATTGGCAACCTATAAAATCATGTCCCATTTTTTCTTATCAGGGAACAAATCTATCTATCCTGCATCCATATAATTTAATAATATCAATAAATGATGTGGTTTACTAAAATTGAGTCCATATTAATTAATCTCCTTTTTCTAAAATTCACCCTCACATGCTCTTTGCAATCACATAAGATGGTCTTTCATAGAAAGCCCCATTTGTATAAGAATCAATTGTTTCACAAATTTATCATTATAAACACGTATCATTCCAGATACATAGTCTTCATTGATTGATGCTTGTATTCACAATTAAACGTGAATAAACTTTGCCCATATTAGCGAAGTAGGTATGATGGTAGAAAGTTCACGATCAACATCCATGATATCAAATGTAAATGAATATTCTTTAATCCAGTCACTTGCCACTTTTATCAGGGTTTTTCACTATGCAATACATTTGTAAGGTCGATCAAATGATATAAGTTATCGTAACCTACCGCATTAACAACATATCTATTTCTTTGATGAAGCTGTGCAACGCGTTCAATCATGGAGAGCTAGCAAAGAAAAGATCATTCTGCTTAATCTCTTCGTCTTCAAAATATTTATTTATCATAAAGAATAACTCCTTTTGAAATGAAGTTGTTTTAACGCATCCTCTGTACAAAAATACAATTTGATGAGTCGGATACTTGAACTTAACAAGTTCCCAGAAAGCTTCTCTAGATATATCACTGCGTGCAAAATCATCCACATAATTCCAAATAGTATCATCAGCCATAGGTCCTTCCACACAATCATAATCATGTTTGATGCCTCGTCCGCCAACAACAACAAAGTCAAGCCATTCATCGCTCCTGCTTCATTAAATACAAGAGTATTTAATAAGTGGTTTTCTATATTCATAGATATTTACAACATGACCACGTGGTTTTTACTAACGCCCAGCGTTTGGCTTGTTTTTCTAAACTTGTACAATAGAATCCATAGCCAAAATCCTTATAATAGCCATCTACAATAATTTTTTGGTTGTTTTTAATTGTAGTATCACCTTGAAAAATTCTATTCAAATCATCCTTCCGTTAATTCTTCCAATACTTTTCTTACATTATGAGCCGCATCTTCCTGTATCTCAATAATACGTGCACCTCTTGATTTAGCTACCTCTTTAAATCCACAGATATACCTGTATGGAATGAACATCCTACAACTAGAAATACATCTCCTGGTTGTAATGCATATACCATTTCATAAGCTAATTGATAATTTGGCGCTGAATCACTATAAAGAACATTGTATAAAGAATAAGCAATTCATTTCATCATCTTCAGAAGACCACCATGTAGTTCTAATGCATCACTACCCGCAAGTCTATGTAAGCCATCAATATTCATTGTGATAATAGGAATATGATACTCTGCCAAGGCGTAATGCGCATCATTTGGGTTTTGCACCATTCATATTCGCTGTGCATAGCTTCTAAATAGCTTTTTCTGACATCCGGCCTTTCCATAAATGTAGGAATATTACTCTGTTTAGATATTCCTGCACCTGTAAATGCGATTATCTTCATAACATCATCTCCTTGTGTTATATTATAGCACTTATAAAAGTCCTAATAAATCTTCTACCTTCTCTAGTATATAATTAGAATCACTCACGTCTTTGATTTCTACACTACCCCATTTTGCAAAGCGCAAAATCAATGCCTACATTTCTTGAAGCAAGAAGATCTGAATAAGCATCTCCAACATACATAACACCTTCCTTATTTAACTCCAAACGTTCCATACACAATAACAATGGTTCAGGATCGGGTTTATGTTTTGAGGTATCATCCTCTAGCACAACAACTTCCATACAATCATCTAGTCCTAAAGAAACTACATCAATATCATATTGCTTCTTATTCTTAGAAGAAACAACGCTAAATCTTAACTTTTCATGTAATGTCTTTAACACACCATCCATTCCTTCATACCTAGATAAAAAGCAAAATATTACACTTCTTCTAAAAGTCCAGTTTCTCTCTTTTCTTCCTGAATAATCTTCTGTAATGGAATCATATTCATATCAATAGTATTTATTAGTATCAAAAATGAGATCTTTATATCTCATTATTTTCTCTCTATTTCTATTACATAAGGTGCATTCTTTTTATTCATCATCTTAAAACTTGATACATTATATGTATGTATATCTAAATCTGATACATAGTTATCAATCCATAAAGCCTCTTCTTTACCCTGAGGATGTCCAATATAACAAGTTATAAAGATGACCTTTTTTCATATGTTCAACCGCCTTAATAAGAGTTCTTTGAGTAACATCAAGTGTTGTTGTGATGTTATGATCACCTTCAGGTAAATAACCTAGATTAAAAATACCAATATCAAATGTATCAACATAATGATCAAAAATTCTCATGAGAATCACGAATAAGGTGTGCTTTGTCTCCTACGAGTTCTTTTGTACGCTTGAATGCTTCTTCTTGTATATCAAAGCTATAGACTTCCTTGCAAAGATTCAATTAAACTCTTTGTATCATGGCCATTACCCATTGTGAAATCTACACCTATTTCTAAATTATCATATGTATGCATACGTTCATGCACATACTCTACCATACTTAACATGTTTTTTCTCCTTTAAAAAATCCGGCAAATGCCGGATTCATTATGATTTTAATGCAGGAAGATCTCCTGTATAAAGACAATATTCTTCTAATGTCCAGTTGTTTTCATACATGATCTTAGCAGCTTTTTACCTACATAGCGGAAATGCCAAGGCTTACCCTGTGTAATGCCTGTAATATTAGAAGTACCATCCGCAAAACGTAATACAAAGCCATATTTATGAGCATTTTTACATGCCCACTTATATTCTGATGTATCACCAAATACAAGTCTCTTACCTTCATCGACACTTTCTGAACTCATATCGATACCAAGTCCTGTCTGGTGTTCACTCGCACCAGGTAATGCAACGTGCTGAATTGCATAAAGCTCTCCCCACTTCTGTTTATATTCCTTATAGATTTTTACTCTGTTCATCATAAGAACGATAACCACTATTGATCATGATATAATAGCCTTCCTTTTCGCCTGCTTTACGCATAGCAAGAAATGCCTTATAAGCATCTTTTTCTTAATTTTGGATGGTCACATTTCTTAGTGATATATTTCTTATCAGGTGTGACTAAATCAGATGGTTTATAACTAGAAGGAAGGTATAAACCTTTCTTTACAAGAGTTGTATAACGTGCTGGATCAGTAATAGTATGTCTAGTCGCTTCTTTAGTAGAATCTCCAATAAATGGATAAGATGTACTTAATACAAAGATAGTTATAATTCTTACTTGATTTATAAGCTTCTTCATATTTATCCATATCCTGGAACTTGAATCCAGATACAACCCATATAATTCTTCATCGTATTATAGCTATAGCCTTTTTTCTAGAATATAATCTAAATCATCACTATCAGCTGTCTTTAAGATCGTCCAAATCTGTTTTTCAGTATACCCATTCTTCTTTAAAGCAGGAACCTGGTCATCTAACATTGGTGATAATGTATCTACTACATCAGCAGCTTTCATCTTCTTATGAAGAGACTGATATTGTTCAAAATCAGCATAATACTTAACATCCTTAGAATGTTTTAACCATGAATCAACATGATCTAAATAATCATCATCAATCACAATCTTCACTTTATCACTTGTTAGCCTTAATACAAAGAGACTGTCGACCATGAATAGCCTTTCATTGCAAGTCTAATACGTGAAAAGTTAAATGTGATTACTAATACAAGTACTACAACAACAGGAATAACAACCTTCAAGACATTATCCCATCTTATTCTTCTACGACGACTGTAAGGAGAATAATTATAATTTCTCTTTCTTCTCATAAGTTTTTTACCCTTTTATTAGTATTAATCATTATTTACAAAAAGTTATCTTAAAAAAGCACTTAAAAAGAACCTGCTCATTTCTTAAAAAAATTTTATCAGCAGATAAATAATCTGAGCATCTCCCCGACCTGTTTCATCTGTTTTTCTTCTGTTTCCTTGATTTTCTTCTTCAGTTTCTGGTATTTCCTGATATTATGCCCCATTGCGACAAGGCGTATCTCCATCTGAACATTGTCATGTCCTCTTCTGTAGAGTCTGTCATAACCCATATTCTCCTTAAGATCACCAAAAGTTCCTTCTGCTTCATTATCTCTCTTGAACATGAGTTTCTTGCCTTCTTCACTTGTGACATTTTTTCTTACTTCCTTATGAAATTCATCAAGTTCCTTGCAGTAATTTATGCTTCTTCCAATTCTGGATTTAGTACATCTTGATCTGAATGGACAGCCATCACAGTGATGATTTATTAGTTTTATATTGTTTCGTGCATATATGCCCCTTGTATCAGTAGTTACCTTATCCACCTCGAACTCATGACCAGCAGGACATATATACCCGCCATCTTCAGTTCTCTCAAAATGAGAGGCTCTGAATCTATTCTTATCATTCGTCTTCTTGGATTCCTCATAATATCCTGGATACTTCATAAACAGCTCAATACCGTTTTCTCTGCAGTACATATAGTTATCATAGCTACCATAGCCTGCATCAGCAGGTGTCTTTAAAGGAAGCTTACCATACATGAGCTTATACTTCTCCATGAAGGGAATATATGTCTGAATATCAGAACAGTCACTGCTTACGTAAATGTTTCTGATGAAGCCGTCACTCACGCCTACCTGGACATTGTATCCAGGCTTGAAAACGTTAGTATGATTATAATAGTCATACTTCATGTGCATGAAGGTTGCATCAGGGTCTGTCTTGGAACAGCTGTTTCTGTCACCAAGCATATCAAAATGCAGTGCATATTCAAAAAGCTTCATCGCTTCTTTCGCTAGCTCATCATAAAGCTTCTGAATATCGCTCTTTCTGCATCCTTTTCCATGAACGAACTCTATTCCATTGTCCTTCATGTAAATCTCTATTTTATCTGTAACTCTCAATAGATAATCAATATTAGGCTCCCTAAGAATGGAATATCTGCAGTTGATATTCTTTTCCTTAAAGAACTTATTGATTCTCTTGATAGTATCATTACACTTCTTCCACTGTCTTTCCCTATGTCTGACAGTGTTCTTTCTCCATATGAATGTGTTCTTGTTGGCATTGGCTTCGTACTTAGTACCATCAATGCATAACACATCTGTATCAATAGGAAGTTCATCTTCCATAATTCTGTTCATTTCGTAGAATATATCTTCAACAGACATAATAAGATCATCATGGATGAATCTCTGAAATGCCTGATGAGAAGGCTTCTGATTCTGTGCGATGAACATATATCTGATGTCAGTTCTGCATAGTTCTGCAAGCTTTCTTGTAGATGCATAACCATTATCCGCAAAAGCGAGCAGAAGCAGTCTGAGCATCATGAGACCATCATACCCGTGAGAATTTCTATGAGTGAAGTCAACAAACTTGTTTATATCTATCCTTTCCGTAACTTCAATCACAGCTCTTGAAATTATTTACCCGTTCTGACCTCTTAATAACATCTTCTTGCCTGGTAGAATTCTCTTTGCCAATAACCATTTCCTAATGTTGCAACCTGTACTGGTTTACCACTTGAAGGGGCATGTACCATACGGTTACCACCAATATAGATGCCGACATGATGAACACCAGAATATGAACCATTTGAACTAAATAAGATAATATCACCAGCCTGCATAGAACCACGATCCACCTGTGTTCCTACACCACATAATGTCTTAGTCGTATTTGATCCAATATTAACACCAGCCTGATAATGAGCCCAGTTAACTAGACCTGAACAGTCAAACTTAGTCCAGTTAGGGTTTGCAATCTGACTCATAGAGTGACATCCACCCCATGAATACATATAACCCTGACGAGTTAATGCCTTGTTCGCAATCGCAAGTCCTCTAGAAGACTGGTCTGGACTAGGTGTTGGTGTTGGAATTGTATTCCCTCCACCATTGTTTGATGAACCACTGTTGTTTGATGATCCTCCATTATTAGAAGAACCACTATTACTAGAAGAACTGCTGTTGTTCTTATTTGGTGTTGCATGTGTTACACCACTTACTTTAGATTCATCTGAAGCCTTACTTAGTTCAACTAAGTTCTGAGCAATTGTACCAATGTTGCTTTCATTATCAGATAAATCACTCTGCTTATCCTGTAAAGCCTTCTGTTCAGCTTCAAGTTTTGCAACTAATGATTTCTGTAATTCTTCAGCCTGACTCTTCTGCGCATTAAGTGCAGTCTGAGTATCTACAAGTGTCTGTTTCTGAATTTCTAACTGCTTCTGTTCTTCCTTGATTTCATTCATTAAATCTGTTTCATAAGAAGTTAAATCCTTAAGAGTTGCAGCTCTTGAGAAGAAATCTGAGAATGAACTTGCATTAAATAAATAATCAACATAGGCATTAGAATTCATCTGACTCTGCATAGAATAAATTCTATCCTTTAATAAAGCCTTCTTTTCATTCAGATTGTTTTTCAGCATTTGTGATTGCAGTATTCATATAAGCAATCTTCTGAGTAGCTTCATTGATCTGACTATTTAAGCTATTAATCTTATCTCTTTGCATCTGAAATAGATAGCTTTGCACTATCAACACTGCTCTGCTTGCGGCTGATTTCACTCTTTAAGCTTGCACTCTTTGTTTTTAAGTATTTATTAAACTCTTTACAAGTATTCTGATTTGAACGTGTAAGTGTCTTAGATGAACAAAGCTTATAATACTTTGTTTCCTGACCTTCAAATTTATTGGTACTTCTACTGTATTCACATTAGAAAAAGCAAGCGGAGTTACCATCGCACATGCAATAAGCAATGATACTATTTTATGTCCTCTTTTTCACAAAATCACCTTCCTTTACGCACAGTTAATTATAACACAACTCCAATTAAAACCCAATGTCATATGTAAATTCACATAATCTTAAGAAGTTTTAGCCTTTCTGATTCTTCATGCTTCAAAACTGTCTTTTCGAGATAGTGACTCCAACAATCTGCATCTTTAATCAGTTCACTATATGCATCATCTTTGCGTTCTTTATGTGAATGATTACTGATTGCAGTTAGAATAATGTTCTTTTCTTCTTCGCTAAATATAGGATCCAGTAATTCTTTTTGCCAATTTACTTGAACGAGTGGCATGCTGGAAACTAGAAGAATAAATAGAACTGCAATATCATGAAGAAGACCGATAATAGCACATAATTCTTCATCTAGATTTCTTTCTTTTTTGCAAGTAATAAGCATAATGTTTCTACCTGAAACATATGTGCAATAGCTTCTCTTTATAATACCCATGACTTTTTTCATCTAAAAGATGTAATACTTCATCACGTAAGCTAAAGTAACGATTCATCGTCTCAGTCCCTTAGGAAATAGGTTTTTAACCTGATTGCTTTCTTTATAGAAGGAAAGTGGATACCCATCTACAAAGATGACACCAAAGCCTTTTTCTCCTGTTCCTTCTAAAGTTTCACCATGGATATATTTCTTGATTTCTTCACTTTCACTTGGATAGTCATAACTTCTTTTTTACATCTTGTTTGGTGAGAGTTAGGGCAAGAGAATAGCTAGGTATAAATCTATTCTTTCTCACTTCACCTAAATAAAGCCCATTACGTAATACTCTGATTCCTTTGAGTTCTGGGAAGTTCTTCTTAACTGCATAAAGATGTCCATTATTTTCTATGATGTATGAAGGTACTTTCTTATTGAGGTTTTCCTGATAGAAAGCTTTTAAGACCTTTTAAGTCAGCCGGATTTACTTGAGACTTCATAGTACGTACTTGTTTTCTTGGACTATTACCTGGTTTTCTTAGCAAGGCGATAAAGTGCCCTTCTCCACGATAATGATGAGGATAACATCTCACCACTTCATCTAGATCAACACCTGGACATAAACCATGAGATTTAGTAAGAGGAAGTAATTCAAAGCCAAGTTGATCCACTGCATAATGAACCATTGCTTCATTTTCTTCATATGAGTAAGTACATGTAGAATAAATAACCATACCACCCTGCTTCAACATTTCATAATCACCCTTTAAAAGATTCTTTTTAATATGAGCACATTCTAATACCTTTTCTTCACTCCATGTATCTATTGCCTGTTCAAGTTTTCTAAACATCCCTTCTCCACTACAAGGTGCATCTAAGACAATCTTATCAAATGCTTCCTGAAATTGTTTAGTAAAGCGCATGGGATCTATATTTGTGACTATTGTATTATCTAAACCAAAACGTTCAATATTCTCACTTAAAATACGGGCACGAGATGCTTCTATATCATTCGCAATTAATATACCTTCTCCAGTTAATCGAGATGCAATCTCACAGCTTTTACCTCCTTATGTCGCACACATATCTAACACAAAATCATCAGGTTCAATAGGTAATGCATCTGCTACAAGCATCGCACTTGGTTCCTGGATATAATAAAGTCCTGCAAGAAAATAAGCACTTCTTCCTGGATGATAGTGTTCATCATAGAGATAACCATTTTCTACAATAGGATGATGTTCTACATAGTTCTTATCTAGCACTCTTTCTACATTTTTCTTATTTCTATTTAAATATAAACCTTTAACTGGCTTTTTCTAACAAAGCCTTCTTAAAGTCATCATATTCATCTTTTAATAAAGACTTCATACGGGCATCAAATTGTTCCATAAATTCACGTCCTTTCTGAACTATTATACAAAAAAATAGATGTGTTGACTACTTTGGATATGCTACAATGTAAAAAAGGAGGATTATTTAATGAGGTGTTCATGGGCTAAAAGTAAAGAAGCAATCAAATATCATGATGATCAATGGTGTAAAGAAACACATGATGAAATAATGTTATTTAAGATGCTTGTTTTAGAAGGCATGCAGGCAGGATTATCCTGGGATACTATTTTAAAAAGGAAGAAGCTTATAATCAGGCATTTGATGATTTTGATTATCACAAGATTGCCTCTTATTCTAAAGAAAAAAATAGAATCTCTCTATGAAGCTGAAGGGATTATTCATAATCGTTTGAAGATCAATAGTATTATAATCAATGCGAAAGCTTTTCTAAACGTGCAGGAAGAGTTTGGCGCCTTTGATCATTATATCTGGTCTTTTGTAGATTATAAGGTAATCGATCATCGTTATACAGAAGAAAAAGAGATACCTGCAAGTGATGCACTGTCTACTAAGATATCTGAAGATTTAAAGAAACATGGCTTTAAGTTTGTAGGTCCTGTGATTATTTATAGTTATTTACAGGCGATTGGTATTTATAATGATCATCTCATGAATTGTGAATGGAGGTAAAAGATATGACACGTATTGATGAAACTATTAAGAAACATGATAAGGGTTATAACTGTGCACAGGCTATTGCATGTACTTATTGTGATCTTGTAGGCATGGATGAAGAAACAATGTTTAAGGTAGCTGAAGGCTTAGGTCTAGGCGTAGGATGCATGGAAGGAACTTGTGGTGCTGTGACTGGTGCATGTCTTCTTGCAGGATGTAAGAATAGTACAGGCAATCTAGATAAGCCAAATAGTAAAGCAAGTACTTATAAGTTATCTAGAGAAATCATGCAAAAATTTAAAGAAAAGAACTCTACAACTACATGCAAAGTATTAAAAAGGTGTAGAAACAGGTAAGTTGTTAAGAACTTGTCCTGACTGTATTAGAGATGCCGCTGCTATTGTAGAAGAAGTATTATTTAGTGAGGAATAGTCATCTATTCCTTTTTTTAGTGCAAAAAAAGCTGAGAATATATCCCAGCTTAATCGTTAATAATTGAGTGCTCCTTGACCGGACTCGAACCGGTACGGGTTTGAAGCCGGCAGATTTTGAGTCTGCTATGTCTACCAATTTCATCACAAGGGCATTGACAACGCTATTATTATAGTATGCATAGGAGACGTTTTCAAGAAAAAAATGGTTTATTTTGATGTGCTTCTCATGATTTTTTCAAGTACATATAGTATTTGAATTTATTTTCACTCATATAAGTAGCATAAAAAAGAAATATTTTTATTTTTTTTTTCTAAATGTATTCGCTTACTCTATAAAAAATCATTGACATTTGGTTTTAAGGCTCTTATATTAGATTCATATACAAAAAAGACAACGAATTGAAAAGAACATTCAGTTTTTGGATTTACAGAGAGTTCCTAGTGCTGAGAGGGAATGATTCATGTGGATGAAATACATCAAGGAGTCGGGATATTGAAATGAAGTAGGTATCCACGGGTACGACCGTTATATCGTCAGAGTATGATAGTACTCACAGAGGTCTATATAGTGATGTATGGATAAAAATAAGGTGGTAACATGAAGTCCCTCTCGTCCTTATAATCGAGAGGGACTTTTTATATATCCAAAGGAGAAAAAGATTATGATTATTGTATTAAAACCAAAATGTATGAAAATGATATTAAGAAAGTAACTGACAAGATTGAAGGCTATGGTTTAGAACCGCATGTTTCTACTGGTCATGAAACAACTATTATCGGTGTAATTGGGGATACGACTAAAGTTGATCCTAGAGATATTGAAGTTTCACCTAATGTAGAAAAGGTTATGAGAGTTGAACAGCCTTATAAATTGGCTAACCGAGCATTCCATCCTGAAGATACTATTGTGGATGTAGATGGGTGTTAAAGTAGGTGGAGGCCATATAGCTCTTATTGCTGGTCCTTGTTCTGTAGAATCAGAAGAACAGGTTATTGCGATTGCGAAGGAAGTAAAAGCAGCTGGTGCCAATATGCTTAGAGGTGGTGCATTCAAACCAAGAACATCTCCATATGCATTCCAGGGATTAGGTTCTACTGGTTTAGATTACTTAGTAGTCTGCTAAGAAGGAAACAGGTTTACCAATCGTATCAGAACTTATGAGTGCTGATGATATTGATGAATTCAATGAAAAGGTAGACTTAGTTCAGATTGGTGCAAGAAACATGCAGAACTTCACTTTACTTAAGGAAGTAGGTGCAAGAGTTAAGAAACCTATCCTATTAAAGAGAGGATTAAGCGCAACATATCAGGAATGGATCATGAGTGCAGAATATATCATGGCAAGTGGTAATGAGAATGTCATCCTGTGTGAAAGAGGTGTAAGAACATTCGAAACATATACAAGAAACACTCTAGACTTACAGGCTATTCCAGTACTTAGAAAAATGACTCATTTACCTGTAATCATTGACCCATCACACGCTGGTGGTAAATGGTGGTTAGTAGAACCAATGGCTAAGGCAAGTGTTGTGATGGGCGGCAGGATGTGATGGATTACTTATTGAAGTACATAATGATCCAGAACATGCACTATGTGATGGGGCTCAGTCATTAAAGCCTAAAAAATATTGTAAAAAGTCTGGTGGAAGTTTGACTATTACTGATGATACAGATGCAGTTGATGGTGCTGATGTTATCTATACTGATATCTGGGTTTCAATGGGTGAAGATGAATCATTGTATAAGCCAAGAGTGGAATTATTAAGTCCATTTAAAGTAACCAAAGAATTAATGAGTAAGACACATAATGACAATACATTATTTATGCATTGTTTACCATCTTACCATGATTTCGAAACAGAAACAGCAAATTAATGAGTAAAACATGAACAGGGATTAGATGTTCGTGAAGTGGATGATGAAGTATTCAGAAGCAAGAACTCTGTTGTATTTGATGAAGCTGAAAATAGAATGCATACAATTAAAGCTGTCATGGTCGCAACATTAGGTAAAAAAGATTAATGAAACATTTATTTACATCTTACTATGATGACAAAGGCATGTATGTCATATATAACGAAGAGACTGCGAATGCGGATAGTGTAATTGAGTATGTTGTTGTGATGTTAGAACAGTTTATCAATACACTTGCAGAAGAATCTGATGAGACAATTGAAAATGTAATAGAGATTGTCGGTAAGGATTTCAATGATTTTGTTTCTAATTATTATGAAGGAAGCTACGAATTGCTTATTTCACAGGCAGTGGATCGTGGTTTTGCGCATGAGCAAAGCAGGAATTAGTGGGAGTGAGAGATGAGAATGCGATTGGTATAGACTTAGAACTAAGTAATTATAGTGATCTATTCTTATTGATGTCATTGGCTGTTCTAAGTTGTGATTATAGTGATAATGCGAAAGATATATTTACATATCTTGAAAGCATGAATAAAAGTGATTCTGTAATTAGACTGGAGGGGTTTATTTCCCTCCTTTTTAAAAAAAAGAAGAGGATTACTCTCTTCTATTGCACCATCATAGGCTTGATTGATTGTTTTTACTGATCTTTTATCTTTAGATATTGCGAGATCCTTAAGACTCTTTTTCAAGAGTACCTAAGTTCTTCATGACTCTGTCATAACGTTCATCTAAACGATTCGTATCTTCTTTTAAGTTTAATAATACGTTGTTCTATTTCTTTAATATTCTCAGAACGATTAAAATCCTTAGTAATATTAATAAGTGTAAAGATAACCCCCATAAGTGTAGAAGGAGATGTCATTAAGACCTTCTTATTATGTGCATAATCATATAAATCAGCACATTCATCACATAAATAGAGATAGATGGCTTCACTTGGAATAAACATTACTGCCTCTTCCAATGTTTCCTCGGAAATATATTTATTAGAAATATCATCTATATGCTTCTTTACATTCTTTTTTGAATTCATTGTGGTAACTAACATCCTTAGGATTATCTACTATCTTCAAATAGTTCTCCATAGGAAACTTAGAATCAATAATGAGTACTTTAGTATTACCTGGTAAATGTAAAGTCGCATCCCCTATTTTTCCATTACTTAAATGATATTGTGATTCAAAGATATGTGAATTATCACCACAATAAAGAGATAGGATATGATAGAGCTGATATTCTCCAAATGTCCTCTCTTTTTTGTATTGGTCATAATCACATTAATATCATGCATATCATTGATCATCTGATTTATTTTTGTATCTGATCTACCTAGTGATGTACTCGCATCATTTAACATCGTAATAATAGAATTATATTGTCTATCAAGAGATGAACTATTCGCTTCTGTCTGAACCATCTTCTCGTGAAGTTTCATCTGTGTTGTATAGAGAAGATAAATAACAACAACCAATAGTACAATACAAATAATACTTAATACAATTTCCATATTACTTACGCTTTAAATCTACAATAATTTCTAAGCGAGGTGTATGAGGTTCTTTATCTAAAGAGATAATAGTATTCACATCATACATTTCTTCTAACTGATGTAATGTTTTAGCGAGAGTACTCATGTTATCAGATATAATAATTAAGTGTTTAATACCTGATAAAGTAATAGACTTTAGTAAATCTTCAGTCATGCCATCAACAGTTTCATTGATGATTAATGCATCATATCTATGATTCTTTAAATGATGTGTCTTTGCCTGATCATTAACATGACCTGCAACAAATAACTTATTGTCTAATTCTAATCTCTTTGCGTTTTCAGTGGCATCATGGATGCTTACCTTATTGTCATCAATTGCGACAACTTTGTTTTCAAGTCAGTAATTCCATAATTCCTGAACCACAACCCATAGATAATACTTCTTCCTTCTTATCTAATAAAGAAGCAATCTGTCTTGTCTTTTCATCATCCATTTCTGGGTTAAGGATCATATCAGAACGTACTGAAATCTTGAAATCCTTATACTGTGCATGTGTCTGACCATAGATTCTCTTGAATCCCTGTTCATAGAAATCCTGATAACGAGATGTATTTACTGTATAATATAATGCAGTCACTTCATCCAATTTTCTTTAGTCACAGTCTGGCTGATACCATCCTGTCCAGTAACGAATGCTACCTGCATTTCTTCACCAATCTGTCTAACAATTAAGAATCTTAAGCCCTTCTTGAACTTATCATTATAATCACGACAGTTATTTGCATTAAGAATATCTTCAATCTTTACTAGTAAAGAATTGATTTTCTGTGTCTGAAGAGGACAATGATCCATTAAAGTAAGGAACTTTGTTTCACGCTGGTAAACGCCCACACATAACTTTCCACTGAAGTAAGTAATTGGGAAAAGCAACGATATGACGATAATGTTCTGGCTCTTTCATTCCTACAACAGGCTTGATATCCAAGTCTTTTACAGATAAATCTGTATATTTATGAAGTGTTTCTTTTAATAATTCACGTTTATGAACTAATTGATCAGCATAATTCATATGCTTTAAAGCACATCCCATACACTGATTGTACTGATCACATTCAGGATCCTTTCTTGCTGATGAAGGCTTCTTATATGCAGTCACATGACCTAACATATAAGTCTGTGTCTTCTTATCAATTTCTACTTCAACCATTTCTAATGGTAAAGCATTCTGTACGAAGATAACCTTCTTCTTAATATAACCAATACCTTCACCATTAATACCAAGCTTCTTGATGTTTATTTCTTCTCTTTCTTTTCTTGGTTTTGATGAAAATCTTCTTGGTTTTGAATCAAATTCTCTTGCTGGTTTCTTATCGAAGTCTTCTCTTGGTTTTCTGTCAAAATCTCTTCTTGGCTTTCTGTCAAAGTCTTTTCTTGGCCCTCTATTTTTCTTTCTTATAGCCTTTGTCAGACCCCTTGTTGAAGCCTTTGCGGCTATCCTTTCTAGGTTTTCTGTCGCTGTTAAAGCTTTTTTTCTTCTTGGTTTACTCTTTCCAAAATCTTCTCTTGCCATTTTGCGTTGTTCCTCCTCAAGTATGCAATATGAGTTAAATACATTCCTACATAGAAAATCTCACTTGCCCAATCAAATACAAATAAGATAACACAGATTGAGGTAAGTGGTCCATATAAAGATGTAAAATCTGCATATTTAAAATAATAGTTTAATGCAATATATAAAATCACTATCCCACCAGAAGTTATAAAGGCTCCCTGAAGGGCTTCATGATATGTGATACGTTCTCTTGGGACTATCATATAGATAGCCATAAAAAATAGGACCATAATAAGAAATAATAGGGACAAAGCGCATAAATGCAATGCCGTATAAAAAATGAAATGCTTTAGATATAGGTCCTGTTGCAAGTAATACAATAGAAATCAATAATATACCAAGTAACAGCATTGTCACCTTAAAGACATAGACATACCAGGCAATAACCGATTCACTTCTTTCTTCTAACGCAAACATCTTCTTAGAAATATCATAGATATTTCCTACACCTCTAGACACAGCATAAAAAGACCAGATAAACACTAATACAGAGACTGTATTTAAAGAACTGCCCTTTAATGTATCAATCAACATCTCTGCATAAGCCGGTCAGTATAAACTCTTTAATAGCCATCTCTAGAATATCTACACTTATATGCAAAGAAGATGTTACAACTGCAATAATAGTCATAGTAGGGATCAACAGGATGATAAGATAAAATGATAAAGCAAAGACCAGAGAAGCTTGGCACATAATAACGATAGTCATCATATATAGCCATTGCTTTATTATATATATCTTTCATGACTGCTCACCTCCAAAAAGAAAAAAAACACTTTAATCGTGTTTTCTTCATTTTCTTTTTTGACTTTCCTCTTCTGGAATAATAAGTCTCAATAATTCAATTCTGTTTTTATCAATCTTTTCAATAATAAACATACAGTCATCTACATAAACCTTCTGATGAGGGTTCGGTGAACCATTCACCTGACCTAAGACAAGACCACCAATAGATTCAAATTCTTCAGAAGCGAATTCTGTACCACAACGGTCATTGACTTCATCTATGTTTAAACTGCCGTCTACTAAATAGACATTCTTAGAGATTTTTTTTACTTCTTCACTATTGTCATCATATTCATCATCGATTTCACCAACGATTTCTTCAACAATATCTTCTAATGTCACAATACCAGCCATAACACCATATTCATCTAACACAACTGATAAAGAGACATGCTCTTTACGCATAGAAGCAAAAACATCTGAAATATGATTAAATTCATAAACGAAATAAGCATCTCGCATATAATCCTTTACCTGGAAATGTTCATGATCAACAGGTTTCATTAAGATATCCTTGATATGTAATACACCAACAATCTCATCACCTTCTTCTGAAAGAACAGGTAAACGAGAATACTGTGATTCCTGTAATACAGCAACCACTTCATCATAAGTCGCATCATAATCAACTGTAGCCACATGAATACGTGGTGTCATGATTTCTTTAATATCAGTATCACCAAAATCAAAGATATTATGCATCATTTCTTTTTTCTTCATCTTCTAATACACCTTCTTCATGAGACACGTTTACAATTGTTTTTAAGTCTTCTTCAGAAAGTGTAGGTTGTGGATCAATATTACCACCTAATATATGAATTAAGCCATGAGACACTGCAGTTAAGATAACAACAACTGGTGTAAATATAAAATTTATAAATTGAATAAAGCGACAGAATCTATAACATAATGCTTCTGCTTTACTAACAGCTAAAGTCTTTGGTGTAATTTCACCAAAAATAAGAATCATTAACGTAACAAACCCTGTTGCAACCGCAACACCTATTCCTTCATTACCAAATACACTAATTACAAATGATGTAGTTAATGAAGAAGCTAAAATGTTGACAAGGTTATTGCCTACTAGAATTGTACTTAACAAATGATCTGTATCTTCTAGAAGCTGAGACACAATTAAAGCTTTTTGCATGATGAGGATCTTCTTCATCCTCACTTACAGTCTTTACTCTAATCTTAGAAACAGACATAAATGCAGTTTCTGCACTAGAAAATAAGCCTGACAATCCTATCAATATAATAAAAATAACAACCATCATTATCTGACTCGAGTCCACGACACTATCATACTCCTTTAATAACTATATTGAGTGCTATATACAAAAGCACAATTCTATTATACATTTTTTATAAGAAACATCAATAAAAAACAAAAAGGAGGAACAAATGTTCCTCCTGATGAACGATTATTATTTAAGTAATGATCATATAATGCTTCAATATCTTCAACGGAAGTATCTCTTGGGTTACCTGGACGGCAAGCATCAGCATATGCATCCTTAGCTAACTGAGGAATATCTTCTTCCTTAACAACACCCTTAAGAGTCATTTCGATACCAACATCTTCACCTAACTTCTTAACTGCATCTACAAGCTGCTTTGCGGTACTCTTCCTGAGTCATATCATCTACGCCCTCAACACCCATAGCTTTGGCGATATCTTTATACTTTTCACCAGTATATTCAGCATTGTATTCCATAGTTGTTGGAAGTAAGATTGCACAAGCTTTACCATGAGGCATATCATAGTATGCACTTAATGTATGAGCCATAGAATGGTCAACACCTAAACCTACGTTAGAGAATCCCATACCAGCAACATACTGACCTAAAGCCATACCTTCACGTCCTTCAGCAGTGTTTTCAACAGCACCTCTTAATGAACGAGCGATAATTTCGATAGCTTTAATATGGAACATATCTGAAAGTTCCCAAGCACCTTTAGTAATATAACCTTCAATAGCATGAGTTAAAGCATCCATACCTGTAGCGACAGTTAATCCTTTTGGCATTGAAGACATCATTTCTGGGTCAACAACAGCAACTACTGGAATATCATGATTATCTACACATACGAATTTACGTTTCTTTTTCAACATCAGTGATAACATAGTTGATTGTAACTTCAGCAAAGCAGTACCTGCAGTAGTAGGAACAGCGATGATTGGAGCACAAGGATTCTTAGTTGGTGCAACACCTTCTAATGAACGTACATCAGCAAATTCAGGGTTTGTAATGATGATACCGATTGCTTTAGATGTATCCATTGAAGATGCACCACCGATAGCTACGATACAGTCAGCGCCTGCTTCTTTGAATGCAACAACACCAGTCTGTACATTTTCAATAGTCGGGTTTGGTTTAATGTTGCTTTGTAAAGAACATATTCAATACAAGCTTCATCTAATAAATCAGTTACTTTCTTAGTAACACCAAACTTTACTAAATCAGGGTCAGAAGCAACAAATACTTTCTTTAAATCCTCTTGCTTTAATTTCTTCAGGAACAGCTTTAATAGCACCTGCTCCATGATAACTTGTTTCATTTAACATGAACTTATACATGATTATCGATCTCCTTTTAATTAACTTTTCTGACTTCATGTTAACATTGTAAGTGTTATCATTCAAGTGACAGATAAGTGGATTTGTCACTTTGTGAATAAATTTACATAAAAAAAAAAGACAACTGATTCTCATTTCTCAATTGTCTTTTTCTTTCCCATAATATTCAATTTTACTTACGCTTACTTTAATTGACAGATTATTCAGTGATTCTCTTTTTTGTAGTTAATACAACTGTCGCTAGAGCACTTACTAATAATAATGAAGCATATAATGCAACATTCATAGTATCACCAGTCTTTGGTGCTTCTTTCTTAGTAGTAGTTGTAGTTGTTGTACCTTTGTTTCCTACAGGTTTTGTAGATGTAGTAGGCTTAGCTGGTGTAGTAGGAGTTACAGTTGGTGTTGGGAGCCTTTACTGAAGTTTCTACATACATAGACTTATATTTAACCTGACCGTTTAATTCGAATGCAAAGTCAAATTCAATTTTAGAATACTTTGTTCAATCTACTGAAATCTGGTTTGTAAAAGTATCATCCCAAGTGTTCGCATTTTTAATGCATCGTTAGTAAATGTGACCTTACCTTTACCTTCTTCATTTACTTCTACCTGAGATGGAACACTGATAATAGGCATTGTTTGCGTCATCTGCGCCATAAACATACATTTCCTGAGGATAAACTGCTCCACCTTTAGCATCTACTTCAAAGACAATATCACTATCACCTATCCATTTAGGTGTAGTTAAAGTGATTTCTGGTTCATAAGTTTTGCAGGTGTAGTTGTAGTTTCAGTTACGGCTGGAGTTTCTCCAGTTACTACTGCATCTTCTGCAAATACTCTTTGTAGTAGATAATACTGATACTGATAAAGCACAAGCAACTAACATAGTCATTAATTTCTTGTTCATAATCGTTTTCTCCTTATTTGATTTATCCCAAAAAGAAATCTTTTAACTTTTCTAATAATGTGAAAAAGTCATAGAATATTTATTAAAAATAAATAGTCCATGTCGATACACTATAAGTTTGTCAAAAAAGATCAGAGTGTCCCTTCATATGTATTTCTTCTGTCCATCATAAGCGTAAAAATTTTTATACATAATTTTCTACCCTTCTTATAGATTACTCATGTAACCCTTTTCGAGACTAACCATGTTATAACTCTTTTTATTTCAACTATATAAAAACAGCATAAAAATGCAGAATTTAGAATGAAAGTTTTATTATGCAAAAAAAAAGAGATCTTATTTTTAGATCTCGTAACAATTCATCTAACTTTGGTGGTAATGCTTCTATCAGCATATCAGCTAATTCTTCAGGGTTCAGCTTATATCCTTCTGTTGCCCAGTCTACAGTCATAGTAATAGACCCATGACAATACATTTCTAATAAAAATTCTATATCTGATGGGATATTATTACCTAGTTTTCTCTTAATAATATTCTGATAGAAAGTGAGAATACAGTTATAATCATAGTTTTCTACATTATTATAATCTTTAGATTTAAATGCTTCTTTAAAGAATACTCTATCATTATAAATAAATTGAAACTTCTTAATAAGCCCTTCTCTTAAAGTTTCACTATTACCAATCTGTAAGAAAGACTTATCCGCCAATACTTCAAAATACCAGTTCACAAGATCATATTTATCACGAAAATAACGATAAAATGTCTGTCTAGTCTTACCGCTCATTTCCACAATATCAGTCACCGTGATCTTATCAAGAGACTGATGATTCATCAATTGTTTGATGCATTCTGCAAATATATATCGTGTATCTCCCAAAATTCTCACCGCCTTTGTAACATTATAACAAACCTATCTACAAAAAAAAAAGACAACCCCCCATAGAGGTTGTCTCTTAATGATTAAAGTTCGATATCACAAAGTTCTGAAGCTAAACCAATGTATGAAGAAGGTGTCATATCTAATAAAGTCTGACGATCTTCATCACTTAACTGTTCTAAGCTCTTTTGCGAATGCCTGAATGTCTTCCTGAGAAATATTTTTACCACGAGTTAAGGCCTTGAGTGTATCATAAGCATCTGGTACACCATATTTTCTTAACATTGTCTGATTGGTTCTGCAAGAACTTCCCATTTTTCATTTAAGTCTTTTGCAAGCTTTTCTTTATTTACAACACACTTAGCTAAACCGCCAGTTGTTTCAGAAATAGCCTGTAATGAATATCCGAAGCATAATCCTAGGTTACGCTGACTTGAAGAGTCTGATAAGTCTCTCTCTGCATTCTTGACTTAGGAAGCTTGTTAGATAAAGCCACACATAGATTATTGATAAATCAATGTTTTGCTTCAGAGTTTTCAAAACGGATTGGGTTAACCTTATGAGGCATAGTTGAAGAACCAACTTCACCCTTAACAGGAATCTGTTTAAAGTATTCCATTGAGATATATAACCACATATCTACATCTAAGTCAGCCAATACATTGTTGAAATGACGGATACCATCTAAGATATGACAAGTATAGTCATGAGATTCAATCTGAGTAGTTAATGGATTGAATGTAAGTCCTAAATAGTCTTCTACGAATTCTTTATTTAATGTAGGCCAATCTTCATTAGGGAATGCTGTTAAGATAGCACTGTAGTTACCAGTTGCCCCATTGAATTTTTGCTTTAATCTTGATATTTTCAATGTTTTCAATACTAGAAAAAGAAACGATAAGCATAGACTTTGAATTCTTTACCAATAGTTGTAGGTGTAGCAGGCTGTCCATGAGTATGTGCAAGCATTGCATCATCCTTATGATCTACTGCTAATTTATTGATCATTGAAGCAAATTCTTTAGTTTGCAGGTAACCAAACATCCTTTAAGCCATGTTTAATCATACATGCATATGATGTATTATTGATATCTTCAGAAGTACATCCGATATGTACATAGCTTTCTAAATGTTCATAACCTAAAGCTTTAAGCTTTTCATCAATGAAATATTCTACTGCCTTAACATCATGTCTTGTAACAGATTCGATTTCTTTAATTCTCTTGAAAGAATCAAAGTTGAAATCCTTAGAAATCGCAAGAATATCATCTACCTTGTTAGGATCGACCTTGTCTAAAGTTTCTGTATGAAGGTGATCCAACTGGAACTTCAACCACTGGATTTCTACAAACACTCTATACTTAACAAGTGCATATTCACTGAAATAATCAGCGAACTGATCTTTTAATCTTGCCATAACGTCCATCTAGAGGACAGAGTGTCATACTTTCAAATTCTAATTTATCCATTCGTTATTCTCCTTTAAAATACTTCACGCCGGCTTCAAATAACTTCTGATCCATTTCACCGTAGATGTTAAGGTCTCTGTTTTCACCCTGACGTTCAGAATGACCCATCTTACCTAATACTCTACCATCTTCAGAAACGATACCTTCAATACCATACATAGAACCATTAGGGTTATATGGAATTCCATAGTAACATTTCCATTTGGATCAACATACTGGAATGCTACCTGACCATTATCAATTAACTGATCAAGCACTTCCTTAGGTGCAACGAAACGTCCTTCACCATGAGAAATAGGGATAATATGTTCATCACCTAACTCTACATTAGCAAGCCATGGAGACTTCACGCTAGATACTCTTGTAGTCACCATCTGAGATAAGTGGCGTCAATTGTATTGAACGTTAGAGTAGGATCATCTTTGCTCATATCCTTAATATGTCCATGAGGAAGTAAACCAAGTTTTACTAATGCATCACCAGCTGAGAAACCACCTGGTAGCATCATGATCTGTGCATTATGGATTGCTTCTTCTAATTCATCAACAGACTTCTTAATATCTTCTTCTGTCTTTTCTAATAAGAACAAGCTGAACCTTTGCACCTGCTTTTTCAAATGCACGTTTAGAATCAAACTCACAGTTAGTTCCTGGGGAATACAGGAATAACAACATTGACTTCATCATACTTCTTAGAAGCAAACATCTTGCCTTCATATCCTGCAACAAGGATATACAGATTCTAATGGTGCACAGTTGATTTCATATGCATCATCAAGTGTCACTTTCTCACCCTTTATGATAAGCAATAATACGTTTTTTTCATCTACTTCTACAATGATGTGTCCAAAGTTCTTTTCAACTAAGTCATTAAGTGTTAAAGCATCATCAAATGCGACACCAATTTCATTACCAAATGCCATCTTATAAACAGCTTCAACTAAACCACCGTCTTTAACTGTATAAGCTGAATAAGCCTTTCCAGACTGAATCAATGCTTCTACAAACATCAAACTGTTTTCTTAAAGCTTCAAAGTCAAATACATGGAATTCATCTTTAGGAAGCATGAATTCTACTAATACATGTCCTGCTTCTTTTAATTCAGGAGTGATGACTTTATGTACATCTCCACCAGTAATTGCGAATGATACTAAAGTTGGAGGAACATCTAAGTCTTCAAATGAACCTGACATAGAATCCTTACCACCAATTGAAGGTAACAATAATTCTTCCTGAGCACGATAAGCACCTAGTAATGCACTAAATGGTTTACCCCATCTCTTAGGATCGTTTAATAGCTTTTCAAAGAATTCCTGGAATGAGAAACGGATTGTATGCCATGTACCACCCATTGCGATGATCTTTGCTACAGATTCTACAACTGCATTGATTGCACCATGATATGGTGACCATTCAGAAATAAGTGGGCTATAACCATAACTCATTAATGAACATGTAGTAGTTTCTTTTCCTAATACTGGAATTAATGCGACCATACCTTCAGTTTCTGTACGGTAAGTCTTACCACCAAATGGTGAAAGAACAGTACCATTACCGATAGAAGAGTCAAAACGTTCTACTAAGCCCTTCTGAGAAGCTGTAGATAAACGTGATAATACTTCTTTAGTTGTTTCAGTAAAGTTTTCTTTTTGCTTCTGGATTGAATGGCGTACCTTATCAAAATCAGGTAATTCTACATGGATATCCTGATAACGTTTAGCTCCTGCTTCATCTAGGAAGTCTCTAGAGATATCTACAATAGTATCTCCCATATATTTCATAGTTAAACGATTCTTATCTGTAACTGTAGCCACCTGTACGACTTCAAGGTTTTCATCATGAGCGACCTGGATACAGAAGTCTTTATCACATTCATTGATGACAATAGCCATACGTTCCTGTGATTCACTAATAGCAAGTTCAGTACCATTTAAACCTTCATATTTCTTTAACACTGCATCTAAGTTAATATCAAGACCAGGTGCTAATTCACCAACTGCAACGCTGACACCTCCAGCACCAAAGTCATTACATCTTACAATCTTCTTAGAGAATTCTTTATTTCTAAATAATCTCTGAATCTTTCTTTCTTCAACTGGGTTACCTTTCTGTACTTCAGCACCAGCAGTTTCAGTAGTCTTTAATTCGTGTTTCTTAGAAGAACCAGTAGCACCACCGATACCATCACGACCAGTACGTCCACCAATTAATAAGACAATCTGTCCATTTTCAGGAATTAATCTCTTAACCTGTTCTTCTGGTGCAGCAGCCACTTCTGACACCCTAATTCCATTCTCTTAGCAACATAACCCTGATCGTATACTTCATGTACAAAACCAGTTGTTAAACCAATCTGGTTACCGTAAGAAGAAAACCATGAGCTCTTCTTCTTCAAATTTTTTCTCTGTGGTAATTTACCAGGAAGTGTATCTTCTAATTTCTGACGAGGATCACCTGCACCAGTAATACGCATTGACTGGTAAACATAAGCACGACCTGATAATGGGTCACGGATTGCACCACCTAAACATGTAGCGGCACCACCAAATGGTTCAATTTCAGTTGGATGGTTATGTGTTTCATTCTTAAACATTAATAACCAATCTTCATCACCATCAGTTGTATGAACCTTTAAACGAACTGAGCAGGCATTGATTTCTTCAGATACTTCCATATCATCAAATAGCCACGTTTTCTAAGTTCCTTCATAGAAATAGTTGCAAGATCCATTAAAGTAAGTGGTCTTTTTGTATCTACACCCATAAACAACATGACGGCTTGCTTTATATTTTTCTACATCTTTTTCTAAGATTTCTTTAAATGCACCACTTTGATATCAATATCAGTAATAACTGTCGCAAATGTAGTATGACGACAATGGTCTGACCAATAAGTATCTAATACTCTGATTTCAGTTTCTGTAGGATCTCTCTTTTCTGCATCTCTGAAATAATTCTGAGTTACTTTTAAAGTCATCGAAGTTCATTGCAAGACTCATCTTTTCAAGTAATGCTTCAACTTCTTCATCAGTGAAACCAATAAATCCTTCAATCACTGGAGCCTTCTTGATTTCAACAACAGCATCATTTAAATCTGCTGGCTTTTCTAAAGACAATTCTCTAGAATCAACAGGGTTAATTAAATAATGTTTAATTGCTGGTAATTCATCACTAGAAATACCTTCGATTACAATAAACTTTGCACATTTAACCTTAACGCCTTTTCACCAGTTAATAACTGGAAGCACTGTTCACAGGCATCTGCTCTAGCATCATACTGTCCTGGAAGATATTCAATCGCAAAACTTACAGCTCCTTCTGGAATTGCATATTCTTCACGATATACTTCATCTACCATTGGCTCAGAAAGAATAGTAGGAATACCTTCTTCTAATACTTCTTCAGTAATACCCTGAAGATCATAACGGTTGACAACTGTTAAGTTAGAAATGTCAGTTAAACCAAGTCTTGTCATCAAATCATGTTTGATAGAATCTGCTTCAACCGCATTTTCTTTTCTTTTTTCTACATAAACGCGATAAACTTTAGCCATGTTATCCTCCTAATGTAAGCCAATATCTTTACGCATATACATGCCATCAAAATGAATGTTTTCAATTGCATCATAGACTTTCTTTCTTGTTTCTTCAAAGATCATGTCCTAATGCGCAAAGATTTAATACACGTCCACCATTTGTGACGATTTCATTATTTTCATTACGTTTAGTACCTGCATGGAAGACAACGATATCTTCTGGAAGATGATCTAAACCAGTAATGACTTTACCTTTTTCATAAGATCCAGGATAGCCTCCACTTGCAAGAACAACACATGTTGCCTGTTCATCTTTCCACTTAACATCTACATCTTTCAATGTATTTGTAGCACATCCATACATCACTTCATATAAATCACTTTCAAGTCTCATTAAGATAACCTGAGTTTCAGGATCACCAAAACGAACATTGAATTCTAATACCTTTACATCCCTGATCCTCGATCATTAATCCAATAAAGACAACACCACGATAATCCATATGATCTTCATGTAAGCCTTTCATGAATGGGTCAAGAATCTTTTCTTTGAAAGTCCCTTCCATACCTTCAGGTAAGAATGGGTTAGGTGATACAGTACCCATACCACCAGTATTTGGACCTTCATTATTATCATAAATCTGTTTATGGTCTTTTTTGCAGATACCATAGGTACGATTGTATCATGGTCTACAAAACATAATAGAGAACATTCAAAACCAGTTAAGAATTCTTCTAAAACTACCTTCTTACCAGCATCACCAAAAGCACTGCCATCAAGCATCACTTTAAGTTCTTCTTTAGCCTCTTTGCTTTGTTTCACAGATGACTACACCCTTACCTCTTTGCCAAGACCATCAGCCTTAACAACAACAGGAAGATCAAAAGCATCTAATGCTTTAACAGCTGATTCATAATCAGTCACTTCTTCATACTTTGCAGTAGGAATATTGTGCTTTTTCATGAAATCCTTAGAGAAGGCTTTAGAACCTTCAAGAATAGCTGATTCTTTTCTAGGACCAAATACTTTGTGTCCTCTTTCTTCTAAATAGTCAGCAAAGTCCCATACATAATGGTACTTCAGGACCAATAACAGTTAAATCAATACCCTTTTCTTCAACAGTCTTTAAGATAAAAGACATGTCTTCTACACTACCTGGAATACATACGACATCCATACCAGGATTACCAGGAATAGCATATAATTCAGTAACATGTTTACTCTGTTTTTAATTTCAGGCAATTGCATGTTCTCTTCCACCACTACCAATAACAAGAACCTTCATAGAACGCCTCCTTAGTGTCTAAAATGTCTATAACCATTGAATACCATTGTCATATCATGTTCATCACAATAGTCAATAGACTCCTGATCACGAACTGATGCCAGGGTTGTACAATAGCCTTAATACCTGCTTTATCAGCCACCTGTGCACAATCATTAAATGGGAAGAAAGCATCACTTGCTAATACAGACACCATGGAAATCCTTATCAGGATTATTATGAATTGCATTTTCTAATGCCCAGATACGTGAAGTCTGTCCTCCACCAACAGCTAAAAAAGTACATCCGTCTTTCACTAATACAATTGCATTAGACTTAACATATTTAACAACCTTTAAACCAAATTCCATATCAGATAATTCAGCTTCTGTTGGTTGCTTTTTAGTCACTACTTTCATTTCATCAATAAACTTAGTATTTAATTCCTGAACAAGTGCTTTACCTTCAAGATACTTAATATCATACTTAGCATCACGTGCATCAAGATTCTTAAGCTTTAATAAACGTAAGTTCTTCTTCTTTTCTAATACTTCTAAAGCATCATCATCAAAATCAGGTCTTTGCAATGATTTCTAAGAAAGTCTTCTTCATTTCTAAAGCAGTTTCCTTATCAATCTTATAGTTCACAGCGATGATTCCACCAAAGATAGAAGTTGGATCTCCTTCATAAGCACGCTTATAAGATTCATAACCAGTCTTACCAATAGCAACTCCACAAGGTGTTGAATGCTTAATTGCAACAGTCACTAATTGATCACCAAATTCTCTTACGCATGCAACTGCACCATATAAGTCATTCACGTTATTGAAAGAAATTTCTTTACCATGAAGTTGTTCATAATCTAATAAAGAATGCTGAACATATGGATCAACATAGGCATTTGCACTCTGCTGAGAGTTTTCGCCATAACGTAAATGTTCTACTTTCTTTAATGAAAGATTTAAGATATCAGGGAATTCATCATGTACCTGATCAGGAAATAACGAGAAATCATTGCATCATAGTTTGCCTGTTAAACTATAAGCCTTATAAGCAAGATTCATTCTGAATTCAAAATCAGTCTTATCTTCTCTAATAGCTTCTAATACTGACATCATAATCTTTTGGATCGGTAACAATCAATACATCCTTGAAATTCTTAGCGACAGAACGATCATTGAAGGTCCACCGATATCAATGTTTTCAATCATTTCAGCCATTGGCTTACCAGCCTTAAGCGCTTTTTCAAACTCATAGAGATTACAACAAACAAGATCAATAGGTGTAATACCCATTTCTTCTACAGTCTTGACATGTTCTTCTACATCTCTTCTAAATAGAATACCACCATGTACTTTTGGATGAAGTGTCTTAACTCTTCCATCAAGAATTTCAGGGAAACCTGTTACATCATCGATTTCAATAGCTTTTACACCTGCTTCTAATAGTTTCTTATATGTTCCACCAGTAGAAACAACTTCAAATCCTAATTCTTCAAGACCTTTCGCAAATTCAACAATACCTTCTTTATTTGTAACTGATACTAACGCTCTTTTCAACTGATCTTCACCCTTTCATTTTCTACAGAAACACGTCCTTCACAATATAAAGCAACGGCTTCTGGTAAGATTTCATGTTCGATTTCTAAGACACGTGCCTGAATATCTTCAGGTGTCTCTAAATCAGAAATATCAACTGCTCTTTGTAAGATGATTGGTCCACCATCCACTTCTCCAGTAACGAAATGAACAGTTGCACCTGACACCTTTACACCTCTTTTTAAACACCGCTTCATGGACATGCATTCCATAGAATCCAGGACCACAGAAAGATGGAATAAGTGAGGGATGAATATTAATAATACGATTCTTATATTGTTCAATCAGCTTATCTCCAACAATAGCAAGATAACCTGCTAATACAACAACATCAATCTTTTCTTCTTCAAATCTCTTTAAGATCTCATCTTCATCCTTGATCCATTCTGCCTGAATACCATGAAGACGGGCTCTTTCTAAACCGTAAGCCTTCTTACGGTTAGAAATAACCAGACGGATCTCTCCATTGATTTTTCCGGCTTCACACGCATCGATGATGGACTGAAGATCAGTTCCACCACCAGATACGCATACAGACTATGTTTAGCATAATTCTGCTCCCTTTTCACCTTCAGCAATATAACCTACTTCATAGCTTTCATAGCCAGCGGCATTAATTGCTTCAATAGTCTTTTCAACATCTGCAGGATCAACAGCAAGAACCATACCTAATCCCATGTTGAATGTGTTGTACATCATCTTTTCTTCAACGTTTCCTGCTTTTGCAATTAAGCCAAAGATAGGAGGTACTTTATAGCTGTCCTTCTTAACAACAGCCTTTACACCATCAGGTAACATTCTAGGAAGGTTTTCATAGAATCCTCCACCAGTAATATGGCTACATCCTTTAACCTTGATACCAGCATTCTTTACACTCTTTAATGCTTTTTACATAAATCTTAGTAGGAGCAATTAATGCTTCACCTAAAGTAGTACCTAATTCATCATAATAAGTATCCAAAGATTCTTTAGTCATTTCAAATACGCTACGTACTAAAGAGAATCCATTACTATGTACACCAGTAGATGCAATACCAACTAAAAAGCATCACCAGGCTTGATTGTAGAACCATCAATGATATCCTTCTTGTCTACAACACCTACTGCAAAACCAGCTAAATCATAATCATCAACAGGCATTAAACCTGGATGTTCTGCAGTTTCACCACCAACAAGGGCACATTCAGACTGAATACATCCTTCAGCAACACCCTTAACGATAGTCGCAATCTTTTTCAGGATAATTCTTACCACATGCAATGTAATCAAGGAAGAATAGAGGTTCACCACCTGAACAAGCAATATCATTCACACACATTGCAACTGCATCAATACCAATTGTATCGTGTTTATCCATTACAAAAGCAAGTTTTTACCTTTGTACCACAGCCATCAGTACCAGATAAAAAGAACTGGTTCTTCCATATCCTTGATCTTGCTTAAATCAAAAGCACCAGCAAAACCACCAATACCACCAAGTACTTCTGGTCTCATAGTCGCTTTAACATGCTTCTTCATTAATTCTACTGACTTATAACCTGCTTCAATGTCTACTCCAGCTTTTTATAATCCATGTTTCTTCATCCTTTTATCTATTATTTTTCCATTCTTGCAAGAACTGCTTTATATGTTTCAATTAAATCACCGATATCCTGTCTGAATACGTCTTTGTCATACTTCTTGTTAGTATCTACATCCCATAAACGGCAAGAATCTGGTGAGATTTCATCAGCTAATACGATTTCGCCTTCTTTAGTCTTACCAAATTCGATTTTAAAATCTACTAGCTTTAAGTTTAATCTTAAGAAGAAAGCCTTAAGTAATTCGTTGATCTTTAATGTTTCAGATTTGATAGTGTTATATTCATCTCTAGTGCAAAGACCTAAAAAGCAACAGCATGGTCTTCATTAATTAATGGATCACCATATTCATCATTTTTATAACTCATTTCAAAGATTGGTTCTGCTAAAACAACACCTTCCTTAGCACCAAGTCTCTTACAGAAAGAACCTGTTGTAATATTACGTACAATAACTTCTAGTGGGAAGATTTCTACTTTCTTAACTAAATCATCAGTATCATTTAATTTTTTAATCATATGTGTTTTGATTCCAGCTTCTTCTAACATATCAAAGATAATACCTGAAATAGTGTGGTTTAATACACCCTTACCAGCAAACTGATCATGTTTTACACCATTACCTGCAGTTGCATCATCTTTATAATGCATTAAGATAACATCTTCATTATCAGTTGCAAAAATTTCCTTAGCTTTTCCTTCGTACATTAATTCTTTCTTTTCCATTGTTGTTTTCTCCTCTTATCTATATTTTTTTCTGAAATTTCGTTATTTGTATCTAAGCAGGCTTTTTTTTCCATAGCCTGACGGTTGTTCTTTAATTTTTCACTTAATTCTGGATATTTGATTGCCATGATTTCAAGTGCTAACCAGGCAGATTCTTAGCACCATCAATTGCAACTGTTGCAACTGGGATACCAGAAGGCATCTGGACAATTGATAATAAGGCATCCATTCCATCTAAACTTGCACCTTTGATTGGAATACCAATAACTGGTAACACTGTCATAGAAGCAACGACACCAGGTAAGGCGGCGGCCATACCAGCGGCTGTTAAAATAACATCTGTTCCATTGTTGTTGCATTCTTCTACAAATTCACTCAATGCACGATGTGCACGGTGTGCAGATAAAGCACGTACTTCAACATCTACGCCATATTCTTTTAATATAGCAATTCCTTTTTCTACCTTTGCTTCATCAGAGGCAGAACCCATAATTACTGCGACTTTCATTTCAGTCCTCCATTATTTTCATTATGACTTTCATGATCTAGGTGCTCAGAGGCCTTTCACCTAAACTTGACCTCAATTATTAGAATAAACCAGTAATCTTACCTTCTTCATCGATGTCCATATTATTGGCGGCTGGTACTTTTTAGTAAACCAGGCATACGCATAATATTTCCAGAAATAGCAACTAAGAATCCAGAACCAGTATTTGGAATCAAGTCACTAATTGTTACCTTGAATCCTTCTGGACGTCAAGTAAAGTCGCATCATCTGATAAAGAATACTGAGTTTTCGCAATACAGATTGGTAAATCACCTAAGCCCTGAGCAGTGAACTTCTTGATCTTGTTAGCTACCTTCTTAGTGAAGACAACATCATCTGCACCATAGATTTCTTTGGCGATTGTCTTGATTTTTTTCATCAATAGGCATATCTAATGAATAGATAGGTGCATAATGAGATTCTTTAGTATCAAGGATATTTAATAGCTTGTTAGCAAGATCAATGCCTCCTTCGCCACCCTTAGCCCATACTTCAGAAATGGATACTTCAACATTTAATTCCTTACACATATCATCTAATAGCTTTAATTCAGCTTCTGTATCTGTAGGGAAAGCATTAATAGCAACGATACAAGGTAAACCAAACTTCTTGATATTTTCAATATGTTTAGTTAAGTTACCAATACCCTTCTTTAATGCTTCAAGGTTTTCAGTACTTAATTCTTTCTTGTTAACACCACCATGCATCTTTAATGCACGAACAGTCGCAACAATGACAACTGCATCTGGATTTAAACCAGCCTGACGACACTTGATATCTAAGAACTTTTCAGCTCCTAAATCAGCACCAAATCCTGCTTCAGTAATAGCGTAATCACCAAGTTTCATAGCAAGCTTTGTAGCCATAACTGAGTTACATCCATGAGCGATATTGGCAAATGGACCACCATGTACAAATACTGGAGTATGATCTAAAGTCTGTACAAGGTTAGGTTTGATGGCATCCTTCAATAATAAAGTTACAAAGCACCAGTTGCATGAATATCACCAACAGTAACTGGTTCACCATCATAATTATAAGCAACAATCATTCTTCTTTGCTCTTGCCTTTAAATCTTCAAGAGAAGTAGATAAACATAAGATACCCATGACTTCACTTGCAACACTAATATCAAAACCATCTTCACGAGGAACACCATTTGGTTTACCACCTAAACCAACAACAATATGTCTTAAAGCACGATCGTTTAAGTCAACAACTCTCTTCCATACAATCTGTCTAGTATCAATATTCAAAGGGTTACCCTGCTGAATTGAGTTATCAAGCATTGCTTAGAATCAAGTTATTAGCTGATGTGATAGCATGAAAGTCACCTGTAAAATGAAGATTCATGTCCTCCATTGGAAGAACCTGGGCATATCCTCCACCAGCTGCACCACCTTTAATACCAAAGCAAGGACCTAAACTTGGTTCACGCATTGCAACTACAGATTTCTTGCCTAACTGATGTAATGCCTGTGATAAACCGATCATTGTAGTTGTCTTACCCTCACCTGCTGGAGTTGGGTTAATTGCAGTTACAAGGATTAATTTACCATCCGGATTATTTTCAACTTTCTTGATAGTTTCCAAAGAGATTTTTGCTTTATATTTACCATATAATTCTAAATCATCTTCAGTCAGTCCAATCTTGTCAGCCACATTTTTAATTGGCTCCATGACTGTACTCTGTGCAATTTCTACGTCTGTTAACATTTTTTTGTTTTTCCTCTCTTTCAGGTTATTTTCTTTCAAAACAATTATATACTAATCCGGTACCTGTATGCTTCCATTTTTTTAAAAAAAAAAAAAAAGAGCCTACTAAGTCCAGGACGTTGCCCAGACGGTCGGCTCTTCAAGAAATTATACTCCATGTGGTTAATTCCACTTCCGTCAGTCGTATAATACAGTTGTAGTTTATCAAATAACCTATTGTTTGACAAGCACAAATTTGATTAAATAGTGGCATAAGTTTATAATATAAAAACGGAGGTAATGACTATGTTTAAAGAAGTAGATGTAAATACATTTGATTTAAAAATATTCAATAAATTGAATAAGGAATGGGCACTACTTAGTGCAGGTAATAAAGACGCATTTAATACTATGACTATTTCATGGGGCGAGATGGGTACATTATGGAATAAGCCAGTGATGACTTGTTTTGTAAGACCACAGCGTTATACAAAAGAATTTATAGATTCTAATGATCAAATGACTCTTTCATTCTTTAATGGAGAACATATGAAAGATTTAACAATACTTGGTAGAGAGTCTGGACGTGATGGAGATAAGATTGCGAAGACTGATTTAACACCTACATTTATTGAAAATCTCCCTACATTTGAAGAGGCAGACATTGTCGTTGTGGGAAAGAAACTCTATGAAGATACTATCAAGCCTGAATGTTTCTTAGATGAAACACTTGTGGATAAGAACTATCCTAATAAAGATTTCCATACAATGTATATCTGTGAAGTTGAAAAATCTATATGAAATAAGAGAAGCGTTAGTTTGCTTCTCTTTTTAGTTCTTCGTATTCTCTTATTTGATTATATTCTTCGATTGTTTTCTTAATATCATTAAAGATATGTGGGTCAAGTGTCTTCTCTAATTCATCTTCATCCACAAACTTATAATCTGTATGTTCAAATGAAATCTTAACCTGATCACTTGTAGGAATACACAAGAAACCAATACCCACTGTCTGATAAATAGCCGTAAATGTATAAACTGGCTTAATGATTTCAATATCTAATCCTGTTTCTTCCTTTAATTCTCTTACTAACGCCTGGTGAGGATCTTTCCCCATATTCTAATCCCCCACCTGGTAATTCCCAATAACCAAGTCCATCTGATGAAGGTCTCACACGTTTTAAGATTAATGTCTTGCCTTCATAAATCACAATACCTTTAACTGTAATATGAAATTGTATGTCCTTATTCTCCATATTCTTTTTTGCCCCCTTTTTACTATATTAGCACAACTCTTGAAAGAACGTTACAAAAAGGTGCAGTATCTGTGTTTCAAATAATTTAAAAATTGTATATAATAGTCACTGAGGTGAATAAAATGATTGATTTTAAAGAAGAAGTATTAAAGCATAAAGATGAAATGCTGAAAGATTTAAAGGACTTATGTCTAATCCCTTCAACTCTTGATAAATCTACTGCAAAAAAGAAAATCAGCCATTTGGTGAAAATAACCGTAAAGCGCTTGATTTAATGCTTTCTATTGGTCAAAGAGATGGATTTGTTACTGATGATTGTGATGGATATGCTGGTTCTATTGATATTGGTGAAGGAGAAGACTGCTTTGGTATTCTTGGACACTTAGATGTTGTACCTACTGAAGGTCAGGAATGGGATTATCCAGAATATGATATGACTCTTGATGGAGATACACTCTATGGTCGTGGTGTTGCTGATGATAAGGACCTTTTAATTGTTTGCTTATTATGTTTGCTAAGATTGTGAATGAACTTGATTTTGAAAAGAAGATGAAGGTTCGTATCATCTTTGGATGTAATGAAGAAAATGGTTCTCGCCGTATGCATTACTATTTCCAGCATCGTCCATATCCAAAGATGGGATTTACTCCAGATGCTGATTTCCTGTAGTATATGGTGAAAAAGGTAACTGTCATTTCATCATCAAGGGGAAAACAGATGATGATAAGGTAATTTCTATTCATTCAGGACGTGTAGTGAATATCGTACCAGCATCAGGCTAAAGTCAGTATTAAAGGGTACTGACTATGAAGAATCATATAATGCATTCTTAAAAAGAAAATAACTTCAAGGGTTCTTTAGAAGTTGTAGATGGTAACACACACTTATTCTTAAAAGGTAAGAGTGCCCATGCATCTCAGCCTCAGTTAGGTAATAATGCTTTTTAAGTAACTTATGTCATTATATTGCAAGTGTGACTGATAATAGCTACGCAAAATTCGTTGATGAATATTTATATAATGATTATTTAGGTGAAAAGTTCAATGTCGCATTTACTGGTGAAATGGGTGCTTTAACTGTTAACCTTGGTATCTTAAATTATGAAAATAATGAAGGTTCATTAACTCTTGATTTACGTCTTCCTCATGACTTAGACAATAATGAACTTGTTAAGAATGTAGGTGAAGCTGTTAATAAATATGGCTTGAGTGAAGAACATGATATCGGTCCTGCATTATATGTAGATCCTAATAGTGAATTAGTTCAGAAGCTTCATGAATCATATGTACAGTTCACAAATGATCATGAACATGGTCCTCAGACTATCGGTGGTGGAACTTATGCAAAAGAAATGCCTAACTGTGTTGCTTTTGGTTGTGAATTCCCTGGTAAAACCATCATATGCATGAAGAAAATGAATTAATTTCATTAGATGATTTATTAACTGCAGCTGCTATCTACGCTCAGTCTCTATAATCTTCTTAAAAAATAGTTGAATTCTATGTGCAACTCAAGTATAATTTGAGTTGCACAAAGTTGCGCCGTGTGGTGGAATGGTAGACACGCAAGTTTGAGGGACTTGTGGACGTACGTCTGTGTGAGTTCAAATCTCATCGGCGCACCATTAATTAAGATGAACTAGCTAGAGATAGCTAGTTTTTTGTTTAGGAGGGAACTATAAGTAACTGAATATATCGACCATTGTGTTTGAATGTGTTTAAATATGCTCATAGAGGGAGCGTTAAAATGAACACATTAAATATCATAAATTATAAACCAAAGGATCTTACTGAACTTTTTAGGCGAATCTGTTAAGATATTGTAACGTTGAGATAGAGAAGGAACTTTAAAGGTAAACTGAACCCTAACTAATAAGCATTGTTGTATTTATAATCAGCATTTACTAAATCAAACTGCATTTTTAAGATAGTTCTGTAATGTAAAAGAATTATTTGAATACCCACAAACCACAGGATAGTAAAATTAAATTATATAAACGCCTATAAATCGGCGTTCATGAAGCTGAACTTGATGCATAGATTTTCCATTTGTACTATAATTAGATTAGAAATCAGATGGAGAACTCATACAGTATATGGTTTCAATACTTCATGTGTTCTCCTGCCAGTTGCAGGGGCTTCGTAAGTATAAAAAACTGATAGAAAGGGATGAGGAAATTGCTGAAGGGCTTCAAAACGGAAATAAATCCAACAGAGGAGCAGAAAGTCAGGATTCGTAAAACAATAGGTACTTGCAGATTTATCTATAACTTCTATCTCGCTCATAATAAGGAGCTTCATGAAAGTGGCAAAAAAAGTTTATGAGCAAAGAATCAGTTTAGAGTATGGCTTAACAATGAGTATCTTCCGAGTCATCCAGAATATTCCTGGATCAAGGAAGCTTACTCAAAATCGGTAACACAGGCAGTAAATAACGGACAGACCGCTTTTAAGATATTCTTTAATCACAAGAGCGCCTTTCCAAAATTTAAGAAGAAAGGCAGATCTGATGTAAAAATGTATTTTGTAAGGAATAATCCAAAAGACTGCCTTTGTGAAAGACACAGAATCAAGATTCCGTCACTTGGGTGGTCCGCATCAAAGAGAAAGGGTATATTCCCACAACAAAAGATGGATACGTAATTAAGAGCGGTCATGTCTCAATAAAAGCTGACAGATACTATGTTTCAGTTCTTATAGAAATCCCAGATAGAAGGACAGCCAATAATTCCAGTAAAGGAATTGGCATTGACCTTGGATTAAAGGACTTTGCGATTGTTTCTAATGGAAAGACTTATAAGAACATCAATAAATCTGCAAAATTAAAGAAGCTTGAAAAAAGCTTATTCGAGAACAGAGAAGTCTTTCTCGAAAGTATGAAAATCTAAAGAAAGGAGAGTCCACTCAAAAAAAGAAATATACAGAAACAAAGGCTTAAGATACAGAAGCTTCATCAGAGAATCGATAATATTCGTACTGATTACATCAATAAGACAATCGCAGAGATAGTGAAAAACCAAGCCATCTTATATAACGATTGAAAGATCTAAACGTATCAGGGATGATGAAGAACAGACATCTTTCAAAGGCAGTTGCTTCGCAGAAGTTTTATGAATTTAAAACAAAACTTCTAGCTAAATGCAAGGAAAATGGAATTGAACTTCGAATTGTAGATAGATGGTTCCCATCATCTAAGACATGTCACTGCTGCAAGAATATCAAGAAAGATTTAAAGCTTTCAGATAGACTTTTCAGATGTGACTGTGGCTATATCGAATACAGAGATTTCAATGCTTTGCACTTAATCTGAGAGATGCTACAACTTACGAAGTTGCATAGATGAACGCAAACGTAGGTATGTACCGAAGGCTATTTCGGGAATTTACGACTATGGAGTGTACTTGAACTTGTGAGTAGATATGATTTCGGTCAATCCAAAGCATACACGATGACATAGTAAGTAATGTTCGTGAGAACTTACATTATCTCGATGTGAGTATGTTTAATCACATTTTGAGTGGCAGGATTTTGTATGATTGATCATATGGAAATAAGAGGCGCAAAGGTACATAATTTAAAAAAAATATCGACGTTGATATTCCTTTAAATAAGATTGTAGCTATTTCTGGTGTATCAGGGAGTGGTAAGTCTTCTTTAGCATTAGGAGTCATCTATGCTGAAGGTTCTAGAAGATATCTAGAAGCATTATCTACTTATACAAGAAGACGAATCTCTCAAGGAGAAAAAAGCCAAAGTAGATTCTATTAGATATGTTCCTAGTACTCTAGCATTACATCAAAGACCTAATATACCTGGCATTCGTTCTACCTTTGGAACACAGACAGAATTATTGAATTCTATTCGCTTATTATTTTCACGTTGTGGAGATTATTTATGTCCTAACGGGCATAGAGTGCCTGCGAGTATAAATGTAGCAAGAGGTGAAATGATTGAGTGCCCAATCTGCCGTGAAAGATTTAATGGCTTAAGTGCTCAGGAGTATGCCTTTAATTCACAAGGCGCATGTCCTGATTGTCAGGGCACTGGTATTGTACAGACAATTAATATTGATGCTTTGATTCCTGATCCTCATCTAACTATTGATGAAGGGGTCTGTAGCGCCATGGAATACACTCATGTGGTCATTAATGAAAGATGTCTGTCGTGCAATGGGTGTGCGTACTGATGTTCCTTTTGAAGAATTAACAGAAGAAGAGAAGCATATTGTATATGATGGACCAATGGTAAAAAACATATTTTCTATCGTCCTAAGAATAAAGAGAGCGTGGAAGCAGGAGAATTAGATTTTACTTACTATAGTGCCAAAGCAACTGTCTTGAATGCATTAAAGAAGGTCAAGAATGAAAAGAATATGAAGCGTGTTAGTAAATTCCTTAAGGAAGAGCCATGCCCGACTTGTCATGGCTCTCGTATTAATACACGTGCAAATTCTACATTACTAGGTGATAAGACTTTAACTGAAGTATGTGCGATGAGTTTAAAGGATTTAGCCGCATGGCTTCCACAGGTAATCAATACCCTTAATGATGATGTGAAAGAAATGGGTTCTACAATTCTTGAAGAATTCATGATTAATGCGAATGCATTGCTATCTTTAGGACTCGGTTATCTGACTCTTGATCGTGCTTCTTCTACATTATCAACAGGTGAACTACAAAGAGTACAAATTTTACACGTACTGTAAAAAATAGAACGACAGGTGTTCTTTATGTTCTTGATGAACCTTCTATTGGATTACATCCAGCCAATGTAGATGGCTTGATTGCGATTATGAAAGAGTTGATTAAGGATGGGAACTCTATTGTTTTGGTCGATCATGATACAAGAATTCTTAAGGAAGCGGATTATATGATTGAAATAGGGCCTGAAGCAGGTAAAAATGGTGGTTCTATAATCAGTCAGGGTACTATTGATGAAATCATTCAGGATAAGAATTCTATCATTGGACCTTATCTCAATGATTTACATCAAACTCTTGTAAGAAATAAGAAAGAGATTTTTAATGAGGGCTTTTTAAGACTTAAGACAGATACAATACATACTGTCAAACCACTGGATATTTCTATTCCTAAAGGAGTTCTTACTACAATTACTGGTATGTCTGGAAGTGGTAAGACAACATTGATTCTTGAATCGTTATATCCTGCCATAAAGGCTTCATTAAATCATGAAGTACTTCCTCAACATATAAAAAAGAATTGATGCATCATGGGTCAATAAGGTTGATTTGATTGATGCGTCCCCTATTGGAAATAATGTCAGAAGTACTGTCGCAACTTATTCTGGTGTATTTGATCATTTAAGAAGGTTGTATGGAAGATTAAGTGATCAATATAGTGCAGGTGATTTTTTCTTATAATACAGGTAAGTTAAGATGTCCTGTCTGTGAAGGTACTGGTACTATTTCTATGGATATACAGTTTCTTCCAGATATAGAAACGACTTGTGAACATTGTGATGGAACACGTTACAAAGAATGATGTGGATTCTATAATGTACCATGGTTATTCTATTAAGGATGTGATGTCTCTTACTATCTTAGAAGCTTTAGATGTATTTAAAGAAAGTAAGAAGATTAAAGAGAAACTACAGGTTCTAGTAGATTTAGGAATTGGTTATTTGACTCTTGGTGAAGCAACACCTGCCTTATCTGGTGAAGAAGCACAAAGATTAAAACTGGCATCAGAAATAGGAAAAGTACAAGATGGAAGCATCTTTATCTTTGATGAACCTTCTATTGGATTACATCCATTAGATGTAGAAACACTACTTCGTGTATTTGATACATTAATTAATCAAAAAGCGACTATTATTGTGATTGAACATGACTTAGATGTTATTAGAAATTCTGATTACATTATTGATATGGGTCCTGAGGGCGGTCAACTTGGTGGAGAGATTATTGCGACGGGAACTGTCGAAGAAATTAAGCAGAATAAGAATAGTAAAATTGGAAAATATTTGTGAAAAGTCAGAACGAATACTTGAGCGTTACTGACTCTTTTTCATAGAAAAAAGAATATCAGAAATAATATCCGATATTCTTATTGCCATTCAATTTCTACATTTTTTTTTTTTTTTGATAATGTGCTAGTCCTATGCGAATCACTGTTCCACTTAATTCACTATTATATCTTCTACTGTTAATTTGATCTATTGCTGATTTTGCGAGTTGTTTCAAATCAACTGAACTATCATTTGTATATTTAAATTCTAGAATATATGATATTTGATTTTTCTTGGATTTTAGTATGATATCACATCTTCCCTTTCCTACTTCTCGATTACTGATTACTTCATACTCATTAGAAAGCCAGGCACACATTCCAAGCAACATCATGTGATAACTATTTTCATCTTTCAAATCATGATAAGAAGGTAATGTGAGTAAAAATCTTTCGATATCTGTCTTCAAAATCTTCTTTTTTGCAACGTTTTAATGAATTAAATAGTACTGTCAAATCTGTTTCAGTCGCTTTCAAATGATAGGTCAGTAAGCTTTCTAAATTCCAATTGAACTTCTTGATTAGAATTTTATGATATATAAACTATCTTGAATAGATATTGTTTTATGTAATGTTAGATATCCAGCATTAACCAAAAGACCCCACAAGTTTTCTGTATTGTTTACTTCAAAAAAAGCTCGTATCCATTTTTACAGTGGTTTCGAGTTTACCATTTCGAATAAGCTCCTCATAGCCTCTCTCAAAAGCTTCATCACTGCTAGATATTGCTTTTTTTTTAATCATTGTATTACTGCTCGTATTCACCCAATAAGGCTCTAATACTTTTCTAGAAGCATAATTCAAGATAGACCATGGATTATAGATATCATGTTCTCCAAAATGATATCCATCATACATAGATTTCACTTCATCATTGAATGATAAATCATAATATTCTAATGTTTGCTTCGTTTCTTCTTCTTCTGTAAAGCCAAAGTATTTAGAATATTCTGGATCTTTTACTGTACATACAACCAAATTATTCAAATCGCTGAAGATGTTCTCTTTCGCAACTCTTTGAATACCAGTCATCATTGCATAATGTAGACTCGTAGATGTCTTTAATGCATTATGAAGCAGAGAAGATAATCCCCCTCGCAACTCTTCATAATATCCTCCAACATGGGCTTCAATAAAAGGTGTGTCATATTCATCTATGAATACCATTACTTTTTGTGGTAATATTTCTCTAATCGTTCCATCAAAAAAGAAAGTGCATCGATAATATTATCTAGAATCCCATCATTTTTTGTCATTAACCCTTGTACAAGAGATTCATATTCGTTTTGTTCAAATACAGTCATTTTTTGTTCAAATACATGAGCATATCGATCATATTCTTTACGCAGTTGTAATTTAATTTCCTTTTTACAACATTCCATTTATCATTCTTCGCATTCGCAAACGAAATGAAGATTGTAGGATATTGATTCATTTCTGATATATACTCTATTTCAACAATTTTTGTATCTTTGAATATTTCTTTAGAATCTTTAGTAATATCAAAGAATGAAGACATCATTGACATATTGATTGTTTTTCCAAACCTTCTAGGTCGAGTAATAAGAGTGACAGTACTTTTTCTCATTAAAAAATCATAAATCATCATACTTTTATCGATAAAAAAATAATTCTGATTCTTTAAAGTTTCATAATCTACTACTCCTAAAAGGTATAGCTTTTCTCATATGGACACTCCTTTCTTTTCTATTATTATACCATAACTATCTTGTTGAATAAGCGATAAACTATCAAGTTGTACCTAGTCAATATAATATCTATTCTTTCCCCTGCTTTTCTTTCCATATTCTATCGCCTTTTTAGGACATTTCGCAATACATGCCATACAATGCGTACATTCCTTACCCCATACAGGACGATGATCTTTTATTTGGATATTTTTTAATGGACATAATTTCTCACATAATCCACATCCAATACATTCATCCGTACTATAGAAAGCATCTGCTTTCACAAAAAGTGGATAGAAAACTGTATTCACAATAGAAGATTGGAACTTGTCTTTCAATTGTAATGACATACCAGGAAAAGGTAAATGCTGATGGATATAGGAAACTGCTTCTTTAATAATAGGATGCGCCTGTTTAACAATCTTTTTGGCTTCATCATCTTCTGGTGTATTAAACATTGCGAGATAGTTTTCTGGCATAATGATTTCCATTGTACCTCTATAGTTGAACCCCTTCTTCTCACATAGTTTTTCTATTATAATAACCTGCATTGCCTATATTTCCCCACAATCCATCACAAAATAAACTTCTTCAACATCCTTAAAAGCTGTCAAACGAATCCATTCTTCGACAATACGAGGTATTCTCCAGGCATAAGTAGGTACGACAAATACCAATGTTCCTCGGATATTCTGTAAGCTATGGTCATTATTTCTAATAAGTGTATTCATAAATAAATCCTTTTGTTTGTCATAGGCGGAAACCCACTGCCTTTAGGCGGTGAGAGGAAGGCCTCGTAAATCGTTATTTATTATCCCTGACTTTCAATATATTTTTTGTATAGTTGCTGATGACACTTCTCCAATGCTTTGCAAGCAAAATAACCATATGGACAAATTTTTTTTCCTCCCAATACTGTCTTGATAAGACTGAACTATACTTTTGCCATAAGTAGTATGTTGTTTCCTGCTTTACAATTTTGACAATATCGCAAAAACTCTATCTGCTTTGTACCGTAACTTAATAAGAAATGTATATGGTCTTTGTCAGTTTCTATCGCAATAATTTCGTAGCGCGAGTATTAGTTATATGGAGAATCTCTTGTTTAGCATCATCGGCGATAGAATCGTTGAGTAATTGTTTACGGTATTTGGTTACTAGAACTATATGTACTTTTAGACTGTATTTTCGTCTGTTATGACGATTATATCTACTATCCACAGTTCACCTCAAAATATAGATATTTCTCTATAAATTAGATATAATATATAGTGAAATATCTATGAAAGGAGTGCATCTATGGAACAGATGACTATTACAACCAAAAGTTCAAATAGTCGCTACTGATGCAGATAAAGGTTTTGCTTGATGAAACTATGTCTGTTTATCGTGATGCCTGTAATTATGTTTCAGACTATGTATTCCAAACTCATGATTTAAAGCAGTTTTCACTTAATAAGGCTTTGTATTCTACTTTACGAGAAAAGTTTAGTCTTAAATCACAAATGGCGCAGTCTGTTTTTAAGACGGTTATCGCAAGATATAAGTCCATTCTTGAAAATCAGAATGAGTGGATAAAACCATCTTTTAAAAAAGCCTCAGTACGACCTGGTTTGGAACAGAGATTATTCCTTAACTCAAAACTGTTTTTCCGTCAATACGCTTAATGGTCGTGTGAAGTTGTCTTATTTTTCAGATGGAATGTCTAAGTATTTCGATCATACGATTTATAAGTTTGGTACTGCCAGACTTGTAAATAAGCATGGTAAATACTATCTGCATATACCAGTTACCTATGAGGTTGAAGAAAGTAATATTACTGACATCTGTAACGTTGTAGGTATCGACAGAGGTATTAACTTTGTTGTTGCAACTTATGACAGCAAACATAAGTCTGGATTTGTTAGCGGTAAAGCTATTAAACAGAAACGTGCTAACTATTCCAAGCTTCGTAAGGAACTCCAGATGCGACATACGCCATCCTCAAGACGAAGACTGAAAGCTATCGGTCAGCGAGAAAACCGTTGGATGCAGGATATTAACCATCAGGTATCGAAGGCACTCGTTGAAAACAACCCAAAGCACACTCTCTTTGTATTGGAAGATTTGTCAGGTAT
>VOFC01006790.1_pt1 | contig 43747 bp, 63 predicted proteins | sample 5384161 | NCBI WGS metagenome assembly VOFC01 (sample SAMN12384722, study PRJNA508395) | human gut metagenome | isolation source: healthy gut B | host: Homo sapiens | reverse complement strand
GGGAAGATTCCACCCAATCCTTTATAAAACCATCCTCCACTTCTCCGAACATCATGTGATTGTCGAAATGTCGTGTGGCGTTCAAATCCCAGTTCTCCAGTAATGTGGTAGCACCATTGGCGATCCAGCAGCCCCATGATGGATAAGTGTCTTGTGCAGCTAATTTATAAGCCGTTTCGGCTACCTGTTCTCACTCAACGCATTCAATATGGCTTTTGCGCCCAAATACACCTACATCAAATGAAAACCGGCTGCTTCCACCTGTTTTGCCAGACTTGCGGGCTGCTTTTTCTTCAACTCTTCGGGAACAATGCCCCCATTCAAAGGAACGCTCTGTTCCGTCTGAACGCCGCTGGCCATAAATGCCTGTTTCTCTATTCAGAAATTTGTCATTAATCGCGTTCTTTATCTTATTGGCAAGAGCAGAATAATATTTATAGTCTTCCGTGTTTTATTAAACATCTTTTGCGGCATTGGCAAGTATTTTGGTGTCCACATAGAAATAGACAGAAGAGGTCAGTTCCTTGGAAGAATGTGATTTAACAGACACCCAGTCTCCTCTTTCCCATGAGGTCAATCCGGTCGGACTGGTGCGATCCACATAGTCTACATACCGCCTTATATTTTCATAACAGTCTGCCAACAGTTTATGATCGCCATAAAACATATAAATGTTCCATGGAATAATAGCGATAGTGCTTGTCCAATCCAGTCCATTATCCGTGCCATATCCCCAGCCTCCTGTAGGAATTATATCGGGAAGTACACCATTGGGCTGTTGCTCGTCTCTATGGTCGGCAAGCCATTTTCTCATAAACAGTGATACCGTCATAATTGTATAATGCCGTTTCAATAGCAAAATGACCGTCGCCTGTCCATCCGTTCTTTTTTCACGCTGGGGGCAGTCGGTAGGATACCCCATCAAGATTGGACAAATAGGCATTATTTGTTGCCCACCAAAGACGGTTGATAAGTGCGTTCGAAGTATGAATCGTCCCTTTCTGCGGAACATCACTATGCACAAAGTAGGCAGTCAGACTATTCTCATTCAATACAAGGGGGGTTAGTGCTTGTTACTTCCACGTATCTGAAACCTTTATAATTGAATCGTGCCATAAATTCATCCTCTCCCTTTCCACTCAAAACGAGGATGTCCGTTTGAAAAGGATCGGAGTTGTCTACCGGGCGGTGATACACATCAATATTTGACGTATTCACTCGTCCGTTGTCATACAACCGCTCACCATGTTTCAGTCTCACTACAGTTCCCTCTTCCCCGGACACTTTAATGCGGGTGACTCCTGCCATATTGCGGGCAAAGTCGAATACATACGTTGTGTCATTAAGTTTCTTCCAGGTTTTATGGGGATCGTTTCTACTGCACGAATCGGCTGCACTTGTTGTGACACCACATTCTGTGAAGGAACAGAACAGCCCTATATCCTACTCCATTCCATTTAGAATCGTCAAAGTTCACGGTATTCCAGCCTTTCTGTTCCAGGCGGGCGTCATAATGTTCCGCTGTATAGATGCTGTTGAAGATCAATGCGCCGGATGAAGTTTTCCAGTCCTGCCCCGTAGAAACGACTTCAACGGAACCATCCCTCATAAGTAATCCGCACATCCATACAGAAAGCAGGACGGTTACGCCAAGGTGCACAATGAAAGTCCCACACGGCCATTGACTGATGATTATACCATCCATTGCCCAGCAACACACCAATCGCATTTTCCCTTTCTGTATTTGGGAAGTAATATCATAAGTCACATAGAAATTCCGTCTGTCGAAACGGGTATACAGCGGGTCTAGCCGATGGTTTCCAATTTTCTCCATTGATATACAGTTCATACAAACCTGCTACGGCAATATATGCCCCCTTGCCGACCGTATCTTCTTTCGTGCATCAAACACTTTCCGGAAATAGGAGCAGGACGGTAATTAATATCTTTGTTATCGCTAATCCAAGCCCCTTGCCAGTGTTCCATCCCCATCATGCCCGTTTCGAAACTATTAATATCCGAAGAAGATTTCACTCCATCCTTATCCCATACATTCACTTTCCAGTAATATTTGGTAAAAGGACGAAGTTCCTGTCCGGAATAGGTAATCAGAATCTGTTCGGAGTCCTTTTTGCCCGAATCCCAGATAGTTCCCTTTCCCTGCAATCAATTCAAGAGAGTCTTTGTCTACGATGACTTGACAGGCTGTTTGCCGTGCTCCTTTTCGAGCATCATTCAGCATCCATGATAACCGGGGAGCAGGATTATCTATTCCCAAAGGATTCACCAAATAATCAAAACCAGATTCACTGGTTTACAGCTGCCCGACTTTCTTGTGAAAATGCTGCTTGCAGCATTAAAAATAGTAATCCCGGTAATAGTGTCAATCGTTTCATTTTATCCAAAAATTAGTTTGTATTTTCTTTCAATCGGATGCCATATTTACATCGCGTGCTAATTTACGAAAAATATTGTATGGACGCTTTATCTACTTGCCTCAAAAAAGCTATATCTTTGCGGCCCGAATATATACTTGACTATGAATAAAGTTAATGGTTTTTACTATGGGCTGCTTTCATCGGCTTCTTTTGGACTTATCCTCTATTTACCATTCCTGCCATGCAAGCAGGGATGCAATTTGAGTCTATACTTTTCTATCGTTTCCTGTTTGCCTGTCTGGCGCTAGGCGGAATCTTATTGGTGAATGATCAATCATTTCGCATCAAGAGGCAGGACATTCCTTCCCTGTTTCTTCTTGCGCTTCTTTATTTAATGTCTGCCGTATTCCTGTTCTGGGGATATAAGTTTATGGCTAGCGGAGTTGCCACCACTATTCATTTCATGTATCCGGTGCTTACCACGTTAATCATGATGCTCTTCTTTAAAGAAAAGAAGTCCGGCTGGCGGATCGCTGCCATTGCATCCGCAGTGGCAGGAGTTTATTTCTTATCCGGCGGAGATACAAAACGGGAAGCTTTTTCTTTCCTGGGACTTTTCATTGTTCTTCTGTCGGCACTCGGATATGCGCTTTATCTCGTCACAATGAGCCAACTAAAAATTGGACAGATGAAGGGCTACTGCTTACTTTCTACGTATTCCTTTTCGGAGGTATTCTCCTTTTATCGGAACGGAAACCATCAGCCAGCTTCAACCCATCAGCGAATGGCATACTGCCGGCAACTTGATTCTATTAGCTTTAATCCCTACCGTAGTTTCTAATCTTGCTCTAGTAAGAGCCGTAAAAAGCATCGGCTCCACACTCACCTCTGTGTTGGGAGCTATGGAGCCGGTAACTGCTGTATGTGTGTAGGTATCTTTCTTTTCGGGGAAGCCTTCACCACAAGCATTGGTATAGGTATTGCACTGATTATCGCTGCCGTAATCGTTATTATATTAAAACGATAAAAAATGCGGTTTCATCGGAATATTTACTTCATCGACCCATTTTTAATTCCTGAATAAGATGGGCTGCCTTACCGTATTTTTCTATGATAAAGAGCATATACCGCACATCTACCCCAATGCAACGCTGCAAATCTGGTTCGAATACGATATCACTGCTCATTGCTTCCCAGTTGCCATCAAAAGCCAAGCCTAGTAATTCTCCTTTGGCATTAAACATGGCACTGCCGGAATTACCGCCTGTAATGTCATTGTTGGAGATAAAACAAACATTCATATCTCCCTGCGCATTGGCATATCTTCCGAAATCACCGGAAGAAAGCAAACTCAACAACTCCGGCTGAACGGCAAAGTCAATATCACCCGCATGTTCCTTCACTTTCTCAAAAATGCCTTTCACGGTTGTGTAGTAATCATAAGTGGCTCCATCAAAAGGAGTATATCCTCCAACCGTTCCGAAACTAAGCCGCATGGTAGAGTTGGCATCCGGATAAAAATTACGATCAGCATACATCCGGCGCATGGCTGCATTGAACAAACGCTCCCCCTCCTCTATCTGCTCGGAAGCCTCGGAAATGCTTTGATTCATCTCATAATACTTCACAATCAAATCCAGACTTAAGGAAACAGCCGGATCCTCTATGAGATTATAAGTAGTATCTTGCTCCAGAAAGCGTTTTAAGCCTTTAGGAGACGTTATATTGGAAGTTGCATACAAAGAGTCTACATAGGTCTGAATATTCCCGTTGTAGAGCGTATCTATCTTCTCATACATAGCAGGCAGAAACTTTTTATCCACTTTCGACTGATACTCTTTGAGCATGGCAGCAAAAACCTCCTTATCAATGGAAAGATCGAGATTATCATACTTCTCCAGTAACTTTTTCATGCGGGTTATCACCAACTTCTCTTCCGCCTCAAAGTCGAAATTGAGAATTTCAAGAGCGAGCTGCACTAACTCGGGACCATTTATAAACGATTCACCGAAATAAGCCAACGCACGATTGGTTTCACGGCGATTACTATAACTCAACTCTAAAGAAGAAAATAAACGAATCAGTTTCTCTCTCTCTTCCGGATGAGACTGAATCCAGTTACGAAGCGCTGCTTCAGCCACCCGTTTCTTTTCCAACACTTTCAAATGCTTGATGGCTTTATTCGTTCCGATGCTATTCTTCCAATAATTGGAGCTTTCATCGTATTTTGGAAGCATACTTAATGCGAATATCCGGACGACGGTCCATCTCCCGTTTCCAGATGGTTTGTTTCACTCCCCGTACATCGATCATGGCCTGATTAATGCCGTTCATCATTTCTTCGATGCCAAACGAAGAGAGATAGCGCTCCGTGCTGCCCGGATAGCCCAATGTCATGCAGAAAGAGCCCTCCTTATACCCGTCCAGAGAGACCGGCGCTACGTATTCGGGATGATAAGGGACGTTGTCCGGCGAATAATCCGCCGGACCGTTCTTAGCATTAGCATAGATACGAAATACGCTGAAATCGCCCGTATGACGCGGCCACATCCAGTTATCCGTATCCCATCCGAACTTCCCGACAGAAGAAGGGGGAGCAAATACCAGGCGGACATCATTATAATCACGGTAAACAGACAGCCAGAATTCATTCCCTGCATAATAAGCATCTACAATACCAGTCAATGTAGAATCCTTTTCGGAGACTTCCATACTAATTACATTCATAATCGAATCAACAGCCACACGACGTTCTGTTTCCGTTTTAGCATGCCGGGCGGCAGACAATACACGTTTAGTAACATCTTCCGTACGAAGCAGGAAACGAACATACAACTCCGGATTCGGCAGTTCTTCCTCAAGACTACGTGCAAAGAAGCCATCTTTTCAGATAATCATGTTCCACTGAAGAATGTTGCTGAATACTGCTAAAAGCCACAATGATGATTAGTAAACACCAGACCGTCTTCAGAAACCACCACTCCTGAACAGAAGCCTCCAAAACCGACAACAGCATCTGCCAGACATGGTTTCTTCGGATCATATATTTTATTCACAGGCATCTGCAAACCAAGCTCTTTCATTACCCGGTCAGTCTGTTTATTCTTTTTCGGAGATTTCCCAACAACCACATTCCCTCATCGGCAAATACATTCGACAGACAGAGAGAAAAGACTATCAAGACGGTTAGTCTGAACTTCATATTATTATTTTTAGATTCATTATTCTGTAATCAGCCTCAACTTCTTCTTCGTTCCTACGCGGGCTTTCAGCCATTCGCTGATTTTCTCTTTTTTTCAGCAACAGACGGATGTCTGGCGAATTTAAGGACAGCCAATGTTACCGTATCCGTCTTCATCGAATCGACCCGCACTTCGAGCGAGTGAGCGATGGAAAGAGTTGTGATGGAAGGATAAAGTACCTTCAATTCGGGTACTAATGTACGACTCATAGCATCGTACGTTCTGTATTGCTCCAGTGTTGTCTCCAGTTGGGAAATTTTCACCGCCTGTTGTTGAAGCCGTTGCTCACTGTTTTTATAGAAGTCTTCCATGACCATGGCACGGATAGAAGATACATCTACCGCCTCATTGTTCATCCCCTGTAATACAATCAGTTTCGTATCTTCCAGCTTATACTCTTTCAACTTGCTACGAGCAATAGATATCGAAGCGTCAGGCACTTCAGGACCAATCAAAACAACCCGTACTTCTTTATGGTCATAGCTAATTTTCTTATCAAGTACCTGCGTATTCTCAAAGCTCAACTGATCGTTTATAAAACGATTGGCTGCTGCTTCATAGAAAGTGCTCTTTATAATTCCAAATGTCAGATAAACTGCAGGGCACATGGTAAGCACTACAATCAGAACGATGTATTTACGTACGGTCTTCTCACGGGTTTTATCCACAAACTCTTTCCGTTGGAAATGCATCACACGAACACCGAGGAAAGTAGCCAGGCTGATAAAAACAGAGTTGATAAAGTAAAGATAAAAAAGCACCCAGGAAATAAATGAGATTACCGGAAGCCAGTCCGTAACCTGCCGTACAAAGCGGCGGCATCAATGCAGTAGCAATGGCAACACCCGGAATCACATTTCCTTTTTTCCTTGGTAGAGAGAGCCACGACACCTGCCAAACCACCAAAAAAGCGCGATGAATACATCATAAATAGTGGGCGATGTACGTGCCAGCAACTCTGACTGTGAACCGGCAATAGGGGCAAGAAGGAAAAAGATTGTTGCCGTAGTCACACTGAAAGCAGTCGTTATGAGAAAGCTCTTCAAAGAGCGTTTCATTAATTCAAAGTCATTCAGTCCGACAGACAGTCCTACTCCCATAATAGGTCCCATCAATGGAGAAATCAACATGGCACCGATAATAACGGCAGTGGAGTTCACATTCAATCCGAGTGATGCCATGAATATGGCAAAGATCAGAATCCATAAATTGGCACCTTTTGAACTCTACCCCCTTACGGATAGAATCCACTGTGGCCAGTTCGTTATCCTTATCTTTCCTCAAGTCCAGATATTCTCCCAGAAAGGACTTGATAGCAAACTTATTACGTTCATCTGTCTTCATAGTTATTTCTTCTTTATAAATCGATTAATAACAGGAATCTGACTCAATGGTAAATCCTTCTTGATAATATAAGCTATAAATAGCAATAAGAGTACGGTACGGAAAGCGAGACGGAGCACTATATTAGGGATAGGAACCTGCTCTCCAATAATGTAAAGTACCGCTGCCAGCAGAACATAAAGTCCCAGGCTCTTCAAGTCATAATGAATCGGGTATTCTTTCTGTCCTATCCAGTAGGATAGCAGCAAGATGACTGCATAGCCTGCAACAGAAGCCCATGCCGAAGCAAGATAACCGTAAACCGGCACAAACAGGATGTTCAATACGACAATAATAACACAACCAATCACCGAGAAGTAGGCTCCCCAATAGGTCTTATCCGTCAGTTTATACCAAAAGGAAAGGTTGAAATAGATCCCTTTACAGATCTCTGCAAGCATTACAATAGCTATTACCCCCAGGCCTTCCCAGTAACCCCTTGCCACCAGATAACGCAGCAAGTCGAGGTAGAACATGACAGCAAGGAAAGCCAGCAAGGAAAATATAAGAAAATACTTCATCGCAGCGGCATACATCTTCCGGTTGTCTCCTTCTCGGTCTTTGCCAAAGACAAACGGTTCGTAAGCATAACGGAAAGCTTGCGTAAACATTGCCATCACCATCGCAATCTTACTGGTTGCTGCATAGATACCCAATTGCACCAACCCTTCCTGCCGGTCTTCAAAAAGAAACGGATAGATCATCTTATCCACAGTCTGATTTAGAATACCTACCAAACCTAAGATTAATACCGGGAAAGAATATACGACCATTCGTTTCAGCAATACCTTGTCCAACTTATAAGCAAAACCTGTCAGTTCCGGAATAAAAAGAACATCTGAACAACCGAGATAATCAGGTTGCTAATAAAAATATATCCCACTAAATAATCCGGATCATAAAACCAGGAGATAGTTGACGGACAATGTACATTCAGCCACGGGCACACCAATAGGAAAAAAATAAATTCAAACCGATGCCACCAACGATAGAGAGCAGTTTGATAGCAGCAAACTTAATAGGCCGCTTTTTATACCGTAAATAAGCAAAAGGAATGCATTGGAAAGAGTCTAAAGCTACCACAACAGCCATCATCGCTATAAACTCCGGATGATCGCCATAATCCAGTAAATTGGAAATAGGTTGCAGGAATAACAAGCAAAGGAAAACAAAATCAAAGATACCCCTCCTACCGATAACAAGGAGTTGGCATATACTTTCATCGGGTCTTCTCCCGATTTGTTGGCAAAACGGAAGAATCCCGTTTCCATACCGAACGTAAGCAGTACAAGCATCAGGGCTGTAAACGCATATACGTTTGAAACAACTCCATAACCTCCGGTGGAAGCTGGCAATACCGCTGTGTACAAAGGCACCAGCATGTAGTTAAGGAACCGTCCGACAATACTACTCAACCCATAAATTGCCGTATCTTTAGCTAATGATTTTAGTCCAGCCATGTTTTATTAGTAATTATCATTTAGATTGGTTCAACGTTTCTTCTTTTGTTTGAACAACCAATCCATAAATCCGGGATAATTGAAAGCCGGATTCCAGCTCCCATGATTGCAACCGGGGAATTCAATATATTCCACATCTGCACCGGCAGCTTTCAGTGCTTTATACGCTTCGCGAGAACCTTTCACCGGAACTACATCGTCCGCATCTCCGTGAAAGATACGAAATTTCACATCCTTGGCAACCGATAGCCGACTTGGATTGACTGTACCGCAAATAGGAACTGCAGCTGCAAAATCTCCGGATAACGCACGACTAAATCATACGTTCCCATCGCTCCCATTGAAAGACCGATAATATAAACCCGTTGTGTGTCCACTTCGGGCATTACCAGATAAGAGTCGAGCAACTGTTTAAGCGTTTGCAATATAGGACTGATCTCTTGTCCCACTGGCATTTCTGTAGGGATAAGCGACTTCGGACGTCCTGTATAAGCCCAGTAACCGTCTGTCGGACACTGTGGAATTAGAACGAAAGCGGGATACTTCTCTTGATTGACCGGATTAAGAAACATCTGTCCACCATGAGTCAACTGTTTCTCATTATCATTTCCCCGTTCGCCGGCTCCATGCAGAAACAGTACGAGCGGATACTTTTCACCTGGCTTCACCGATTCGGGATGAATCATCCGATAAGGTAAAGAGTCTCCTTTAGAAGAGACAAAAATATCCCTCCCATATTCCTGTTGAGCCGATAAAGACAAGCTCAAAAAGAGAAAAACAAGTAAAGTAGTCCATTGCTTCATCATCCAACTATGCTTTATAAAGTTCTTTTTTATACCGTTAATACCACTTGTCACATGACGCTTTATGTTAGTCATTAAACAGCGTTTTTTGACTGTTATAAAGACTTCTTCCCAAATGTTTATAGGCAAGTTCGGTCACCTCACGTCCACGGGGAGTACGCTTCATAAATCCTTCTTTTATCAGGAAAGGTTCGTAAACTTCCTCAATGGTTCCCGCATCTTCTCCCAAAGCCGTGGCAATGGTAGTGATACCTACCGGACCACCTTTAAATTTGTCTATAATGGTGCAAAGTATCTTGTTGTCTATCTCATCCAGTCCGTACTTATCAATATTCAATGCTTCCAATGCAAACTGGGCGATCTCCGTATCGATAGAACCGGAGCCTTTCACCTGCGCAAAATCACGTACCCGACGGAGCAAGGCATTGGCAATACGGGGCGTTCCGCGGCTACGGGAAGCGATCTCCGATGCTGCACGTACCGAACAAGGCACATCCAGTATGGACGCAGAACGACGAATGATATTGCTCAAAATATCATCATCATAGTACTCCAAATGAAGATTAATACCGAAACGTGCACGAAGCGGGGCCGTCAGCAGACCGCTACGTGTGGTTGCACCAACCAGCGTGAAAGGATTCAAATCTATCTGGATGCTGCGTGCCGAAGGTCCCTTATCGATCATAATATCGATGCGGTAATCTTCCATCGCCGAATAAAGATATTCCTCCACCACAGGCGACAGCCGATGAATTTCATCAATAAAAAGCACGTCGTTCGGTTCGAGGCTGGTCAATACACCTGCCAGGTCACCCGGTTTATCAAGTACCGGACCGGAAGTTACTTTAAAGCCAACTCCTAATTCGTTAGCGATAATATTCGAAAGAGTTGTTTTTCCTAATCCGGGAGGGCCGTGCAACAGCACATGGTCGAGTGCTTCGCCACGCAAGCGTGCCGCCTTCACAAAAATGCGAAGGTTTTCCACCACCTTGTCCTGCCCGCTAAAGTCTTCAAAGCTTAACGGACGGAGTGCATTCTCGAAATCCCGTTCTTTTGAAGTAAGCTGATGTTCGCGTATGTTAAAATCTTCCTGTTCCATTTATTTCTTGAAAGTAGGAGACAAAGATAGAGATTTACATTCATTTTCAGTATAAGAAAGACGAAGATTTAGTTTATTTGAAACGTAATAACTACTTTTGCACTATCTATATACACGTTATCAACTATGGTTCTAAATTACATTTGGATAGGATTCTTCGTCATAGCCTTTATCATCGCTCTTATAAAAGTGATTGTTTTGGGAGATACGGAGATATTTACGGCTATCATGAACTCTACGTTCGACTCCTCCAAAACGGCATTCGAGATATCGCTAGGACTTACGGGTGTACTGGCCCTTTGGTTGGGTATCATGAAAATCGGCGAGAACAGCGGATTGATTAATGCGCTGGCCCACTTTCTTAGTCCGGTGCTTTGCCGCCTGTTTCCGGACATTCCTAAAGGACATCCGGTGTTAGGCTCCATCTTCATGAATATGTCCGCCAATATGCTTGGTCTCGACAATGCCGCCACCCCGATGGGACTGAAAGCGATGAAAGAACTTCAAGAGCTGAATCCGAATAAAGATACCGCTACCAACCCGATGATTATGTTTTTGGTGATTAATACATCCGGCCTTATCATCATTCCAATCAGTATCATGGTGTATCGTGCACAAATGGGGGCTGCACAGCCTACGGATGTATTTATCCCTATCCTGCTAAGTACTTTCATTTCAACTTTAGTAGGAGTCATAGCAGTCAGCATCGCTCAAAAGATAAACTTAATCAATAAGCCTATTCTTATTTTAATGGGCGTTATCTGTCTTTTCTTTTTCCGGTTTGGTTTATCTGTTTCTAAGCGTTTCACGAGAGGATATGGGTACTTATTCTACATTGATAGCGAATATTCTGCTGTTCAGTGTCATTATCCTGTTTATTCTGACGGGAGTCAGGAAAAAAAAATCAATGTATACGATTCGTTTGTAGAGGGAGCTAAAGAAGGATTTACGACAGCTGTACGTATCATACCTTATCTGGTTGCTTTCCTTGTAGGAATCGCCGTGTTCCGCACTTCGGGAGCTATGGATTTTCTAGTGGGAGGCATTGGCTACATAGTAGGCTCATGCGGAGTTGACACGAGCTTTGTAGGCACTGCCTACTGCATTGATGAAATCGCTTAGCGGTAGCGGTGCCAACGGCTTGATGATCGATACGATGAAAGAACTGGGACCGGATTCATTTGTAGGGCGTATGAGTTGCGTAGTACGCGGAGCTTCAGATACCACATTCTACATTCTGGCCGTTTACTTCGGCAGTGTGGGTATAACCAAGACTCGTAATGCAGTGACTTGCGGTCTGATAGCAGACTTCTCGGGTATCATAGCCGCTATCTTAATCAGTTATTTATTTTTTCTTTTAAATCATAACATTCAATTATGGCTGTAACTTATCAAACAGAAGGCGTAAAATGCCTGATATCAAGAAACGCGAGACTACGGAATGGATAAAAGCCGTAGCCGCTTCTTACGGAAAAAAAAGACTCGGTGAAATCGCTTACATCTTCTGTTCGGACGATAAGATTCTGGAAGTGAACCGACAGTATCTGCAACATGATTATTACACGGATATCATTACTTTCGATTATTGTGAAGGCGATCGTATATCAGGCGACTTATTCATTAGCCTGGACACGATACGCACCAATGCGGAACAATTTGGTGCTTCATACGAAGATGAACTACATCGTGTGATTATCCACGGGATTCTTCACTTGTGCGGCATCAACGACAAAGGCCCCGGTGAACGGGAGATTATGGAAGCTGCGGAGAATCAAGCATTGACCATGCGACAAGCGTAAGCAAGCCTCAACTGCAAACGATTTCAATAAATAATCGGTTTACTAAAACAGACTATACTGCAACATACTGTATAAATTCTGTAAAACGAAGACGCCCCATTGTAATCACTACAACGGGGCGTTTCATTAGCAACAACATGCTAATATTAACACTAAATTATTAAGAGAGAGATTTATTACTTTTTGTCGGGAGTTACTTCCGGAGTAACCAGCTTCTTGATTGATTTCGTATTCAGATACAGAAAAGCCAATCGCGGCTGTGCTTCCTGAACAACCAATTCCAATGAATCAGATGTTACGTAACCAATACGTTCACGCGTCTTATACACTTCTATTTTTCCATCGTCTTCTTTGCTGAATCCTTCTATAATCAAATAGCCGTCCTCATCTATCTTCCATGTTCTAAGATCTAAAGACGGTACGTTGATGGCAGAGCATTTTCCACCTTTTTAAACTCAAACCCCTTGAGTTCGCCTGTTGATTCATAGGTATAAGGGTTGCACCATTTACCAATAATTTGTTTCTCCACTTTTTCTGTCCGTAGCTGCTGAATGCAAAGCAAGACAGAGCCATAACTGTCATTAATAGTTTCTTCATTTTAATTTATTTTTCTAGTAAATCATATTTCTGATCAATTCCACGTTCTCGCAAATGAATACCCTCTTTCATCCAACGCGGCTCTTTTGTTCCTTTCAGGTAATAATCAAAGAATTGTTTCATCCGGATAGTCCAGTCTTTCTGTGCAGCCTGATTACCAAGAAAATGCCCTTCACCTTTGTAATTAAGATGCCATGCCGGACGTTGTAAACGACGCATAGCTAAATAAAGTGCACGACCTTGTTCGTAGGCAACAGCCTCATCCTTATCATTATGCCAAATTAATAATGGAGCATGTATCTTATCCGCTTCTACGATAGCAGAGCTTGCCAAATACTTATTTTTGGCTTCCCATAAACTCTTTCCCATACGGCTTTGCCATTCTTCATACATGAAATAACGCGGCAAACCGCTTCCACCACGAATACCCAAATAACCGGTTACCATATCAGTAATAGGGAGCCCCGATATTAGCACAAGCGAATATATCCGTCTTCGTCACCAGATAACTAGCTTGGAAACCTGACCAACTATGTCCCTGAAGACCTATTTTTCCCGGATGCGCTATCCCCTGCTCTATCAAGTATTTCGTTCCGCTTACTACTGCATCATAACTACTCTGTCCCGGTGTTCCTATGGTGAAATGCACATCCGGCATAAATACAATGTACCCATTACTTACAAAGTACATCACATCCGCCATTGCGCTACTCAACATAGGAGCGTGATAAGTGTTCAGTCCTCCGGAATGTGTTTCATAGAACTGTACCAGAACGGGATATTCTTTCTTAGCGTCATAATCTTCCGGCAAGTAAAGTATTCCCTTGTTAGGCTTATTCTCATAATTAGTCCATTCCACTAACTTTGCAGTACCCCATTTGTATTCGCTTTGTTGAGGATTAGCGTTCGTTATACGAATCGGATCAGAGAAATCCGATTTACTCCACCACAGATCACGGAATTCTGATACATTCTGACGATTCCAAATACAATACTTCTGATTGTCAGAAAAACGATGAATTGAATAGATGTAAGGACCTTCTGCGAGCTTCTTCAAGCGACCTTTCATGTCAAGTGAATAAATACCTTCATCCATTGTGTTTTCATCCCATACACTAACTATAATCGTCTCGTCCGGATTGAATACTTCTTTGTCAATATTGCTGGTCATTTTACGGATAGATCTCTGATTTTTGCGACCATACCCCTTAGTGATACATTCCGGCTGACGTTCTCCGGTCAAATCGATCTTCCACCAGTCATAAGCATCATAAATCAACACATTATTACCATCAGCAGTCCAACCAGCAATACCATAAGCAGGTGCAGGATTTGGTTTGTCATAAGTTTCCTCGAATATCGGATACCCAATAGCTGTTGAAATATCGGTAACCTCACCCGTTTTTCCGTCAAACTTATTCCATACCTGTGCAACAGGATCATACATCACAGCCCATTTGCCGTTCACCGACCACCTCGGTCTTGTCCGGTAGCTACGTCCTACCAATTGCTTTTCTCCCGTATGTACATTCACAGAATAGATGTCAAACGGCATTTCATTAAGCCAGTCTTTCTGCGCACGATAAGGCGTTTCGTCTGTGTAAAGCACATAATGAATCTCTTCCGCACGGTCCGGCTCCAACAAATCAGCATGTCCGGGAGCTACTTCCGTCAATTTTTGGGAAGTAATGTCATAGATATATTTCGAATATTGAGGATGGGAATAACGGCTACGAGTCTGCAAAGTAGGTACTTCATATTCATCCCAGGTCCACAACTCCAGTTCAAAACTCTTATCCGGCTTTATTTCCTCTTCTTTCTTATCTTTATTTACTTTCTCCTGATAAGGTCTGAGTTCCATTGTCAGAAACTTCTGGCTACTTGACAGACTAGCCCGACAAGTTCCATTCCCCAGGAATGACAATCTCCTTACGGTCGAATACAAGGTCGCAAGTATTATTCTTCAAGGGAAATTATACCATAGTGAATCCTTCACAGTAAACTCTCCGGTCAGCCGTTCTTTGTCAAGACTGAAAGAAGAAAGTCCTTTCTTGACAGAACTTTGATAAATAGTCCGGTAGGGACCTACCAACGGGCCATAACACAAAGCATTTCCTTTGGCTTGTTTACGAATAAAAAGAATCGAACGATTCTGATTATACAGTGTATAGTAACCTATACTATCAATCTGAAATGCAGTTCCAGTCTTAAGGTGACGTACCACCAAACGATCGAAAGACGGAATATGGTTGACCGTATCTTCCGGTACATTGCTCACAGACACCGAATAAGGAACCCCTTCCACAGGGTGGAAAGATTCTTTATACGTCCACTCCGTCTTCACTCCGGAAGGTAACGACATCAATATAGTCTTCATATTTCCGGCAGTATCCGCCTGTTCGTAATAAACAGCTCGGTCTGCATCATAATATTGGATCTGTTCGACATCAGGCAATACTATTTCTTTTCGTGTACGCGAATCAAACAGATGCAATATCTTCGACTCCTTATCATCCGAATTATATTCCATCGGAGCAATGCGATAAGTCACCCATCGCCCTGTCGGGGAAATATCTGGTGATTCGACGCGCTTCCACGACATACAAGCTGCTATATCCAACGGTTTCAATAAATGAGACTGTTGTTCCGCAGACTGATCTTTCGCTTTTTGTTGTGCTTCGACAGAGGTGTATGACAGCAGCACAGCTACCAAAAACAAATACCTAAAGAAAGAGTTCTTCATATAGTTTATCGCCTTATTTACTACGGTTTATGTCTTCCCAACAGTCTGCACGAGTATCGCCCAGTAAATGTTTGGCAAAAAAGCGGTACATTTTCCTTTCAAAATACTTATCAGCAGAACCATATCCATGACCAGCCCCTGGAATCACTAACATATCAAAGTCTTTACCGGCTTCAATCAGTGCCTTAGCCATACGATAAGTATGTGCTGGATTGACATTCTTATCCATATCTCCTGTTACAAGCATCAGATGACCTTTCAGGTTCTTAGCAATTTCTGCATTCGACTTCACGCTAAACTTATATTCATACTCTTTGGTCTCGTTACCCAGACTGTCTTTCACCACCTTCTCTACTTCTTTTACACCATTGTAACATTCTCCCCAACCACGGTTATAGATACTATTATCATGGTTTCCGGAACAAGAAACGGCAGCCGTATAAAAGTCCGGATAAGTACAAATAGCAGCCGCAGCCATAAATCCGCCACCGGAATGTCCGTAGATACCAACTTTCTTACCGTCAATAAACGAGTGGCGCTGAGCCAACTGCTCAATAGCATACTTATCATCTTCCAACGGATAATCACGCATATTGCCATAACCATAACGGTGATATGCTTTTACCACGCATCGGCGTATCCCCCTATGTCCTACTGTAATTACAATAAAAAACCAAGCTGCGCCATACGGGTACAATAGCTATCATCCAACGTAAAGTTAGTAGGAACGAACCCGAAGTATGGTCCCGGATAAACAACCGAAATAATCGGATATTTCTTTTCCGGATCAAAATTAGACGGCTTCCACATCACTCCATACAAATCCGTAACATTATCGGCAGCTTTCACCACAAAACGTTCCGGTTTTTCCAACCTGATGCATAGACCAGGTCCAGATCCGGTTTTGCCAGTTCCATAATCACCTTGCCTCTTCGATCCTTCAACATAATCTTAGGCTCCATATCCACTCTTGAATAGGTATCGACATAGTAATTATGAGATTTCAAGAAATTCACATTATGCTGTCCGTCTTCCGTGCTCAAAGGAGTTACTCCTTCTCTGTCAATGTCAACTTCATAAAGCATGTAATAGAAAAGGATTTACTTTTTATCTTTTCCATATCCGTACAAATAAACCTTACGTTTCAATGTATCAATCGAGTTAATATAACCTGTTACCCATTCACCAGAAGTCATCACATTCTTGAGATTTCCCTCTCCATCATAGAGATAATAATGCCCCCAACCAGTACGTTCTGAACGGAACAGAATATCTTTTCCATCATTTAAGATCGCAACATTACGAGCATGTGGATCACGGTATGGCTTATCTTCTTCATGAATGATTTCTTTCACCTCCAAAGTTGACAGATTAACAGAGCATACATCTACTTCATCCCAAGTACGCTTAGTACGTTCAAAAAACAAGTATTTGCTATCCGAAGTAACATGAAGAGGCCTTATATATTGGTCCTTCCATTTATCTATCTTTGCTTTTTTTCACTGTTTTTCTCTACAATATCGATAATCGCCAATTCATTCTGAGTAACATACTTGTCACCAGGAAACTCATATTTATACTTTATCAATGAAGGAGAATCTTCCAATGAATTAATTACCCAAAATCCCGCAACAAACGGTTATCATCACGTACTACATAAATATGACGATTATCCGGACACCAAAGTGCTGTTGTCGGCACTTCTCCGTTCTCCCCCGCTTCTTCTTCACGAGCATAAGAAAAATTTTCCACCCCATCCGTAGTCAACTGTACCTCGGTTGTATCCACTCCCAATGCTTTATTTCCTTTTACATACAGGTTGTGATTCTTAGCATACAAAATATACTTTTTATCAGGTGAAAAAGTCATCCAGCTATAAACGGGCTCTTCCGGCTCCTTCTTTTCTTCCTTCTTCTCTACTAATGTCAACTTGCCCGTCAGACGATTATAGCTATATTGTTTACTCTTATAATCAAACTCAAACGAGCCTTGGTCTTTGGCAAAAGTTACAGATGAGATATCCAGTTTATTTCTATCTACTACACCTTTGGTAAATTCACTTAACTGCATAGCCATCTTCCCTTTGTCAAATAGAGGTTCACGCTTTTTCCTGCAGCAGGCATCACATAATAATATTCTTTACCAACTGTCGTTTGAAACTCAAACCAAAAATTATCTGTATCATTAATTTCCCGTGGATATATCGATAGACTATTATGAGATAATTTACCTCCTAAAGTAAAATCTTGAAATTTATCTGCCAATTCATAATTGGCAAATATATTGCTTGATTTACCAATAGATACCTGAGCAATCATCTGCACCATAGTGCAAGATGTTAGTATAGCAGTTACAAAAAAAACTTTAATACTCATTATAATAATTCTTTCAAAAAAACATTCATATATTAATTAAAACTCAAACCAGAAATAATCAAACCCACGACCAAGTTTATAAAAGTGCATCAACAACATTACCAAAGTGGTTATCTTCTATAACTTCATTAGGGAACAGCTTACCTAAAGTAACTTCTTCACAAACCCCAGTAGCCTGATTTTTGGTTTCTTTAACTTCATAAATACTGAATGTTCCATCCGCTAACGCAACTCCCAACTGCCCATTATAACTTGGCATATATGGAGAAGCAGACAAGTCATTAACAGCTAACGATACTATATCACTAGTCATTTCTCCTAACAAAAGCATTGCTTCATTATGGTTAGTACCAGTCTCCGGATCTTGACCATATTGACAATACCATAGTCTATTTCCATCTGCAATTACAACAAACATTTTATTATTAAAAACTGCAATGTCTTTATAACTTGGTATTACCCCTAATTCTTTCTCAAAATATTCAGTCTCTGAAATAGTTGCAACACCTCCTCCATCTTTTCCTTCCAATGCGAAATATCTCAATCCATACGAATTACTACCGGGTTCTTTCATCAGAGCGACCCAAGCAGGAACAGCTGCCGAAACATCATAATCATTTTTCCTTGCACTAGCAGCAGGAATCATATCCACAACTTCTTGAGACATTTTTTGAAAATGCTTCTGATCATTCATTTCTGTAATTTCATAAACATTTCCAGTCAGTTTAGTAGAATTCTCACTGATGGTTGTACTATAATCACTAACAGTAATACCACCGTCATAAATTCCAACTAATGTATTATCTTCCTTCAGTGCTGGAATAACGGAACAATAAAGGTCATTAATTTTAAGACTCTGAAACAGTCTACGAAACTTCATTCCATTATTTAACGGAACAGATGTATAAAATCCCGCATGAAAGTCACCCGCATCGATTTTATTATTTAAGAAAATATGCCCATTCTCATTACAAGTAATTTTGCCGAATATGTCATAGCAGCTTCTACGGGAGAAAAATTATCAGGTAAATCATTATTGAACTCTTCAAAAGTATACAATTCATGTTCCAAAGTATTACCATTCAATTCAGCCCATTTATCTTGCTTTACAAGCAGTTCATCATATACTTCAAGACCCAATGAACTATAGTAATCCATATTACCCAGATTTTCCATTAAACCAATAGGATTCATTCCTAAATTAGGAGTTACATCCATCTTCACTCTATGATACACTAATGAATCACGTGCTTCCTCATTCCCATCTATAGTTGTAAAATAGGTTACAGTGGAAGGAATAATAAAGTTCAAAATAGACCTGTTATCATTTCCTCTAGAAAGAATAGCCCATCCCCGTTGAAACTCTGTCCGAATCTTAACAGTTGTTGATCTCGCAAACTTTAACCCCCCGACTTATTATCTATCACAGCAAAAGTAATTCGAGCAGTACCACTTTTTAGAAGAAGAAAAAAGTATAGGATGGGCCTTGTTCATCCGCTAACAATTGGCCATCAAATACCACTCATAACTCACATCCGGTGCAATACTATCAATTGTAAACTTAAAAGTCGGTGTTAAAGTTAACTTTTCATCTACAGCAATGCTATAATCATCTTTAAGTCCTCCAATAGATTGATATCCTCCTTGAAGCTCATTTAACTTATCATAATTATAATTGTTGTCATCATCCAGACAAGCTGACATAGCTACACATAAGATTGCTATGATTATATATACAAACGATTTATTCATAAACTAACTTCCTTTCTATTACCCTGCAACAGGAACTGTAATCTCTAATTGTGTTTTTCTCATCAACCAATGGCCCCCAAACCTTGTGCTGCTCTTTCCGCATTAATATCTTTCAAAGTATTTTTCAACTTCACTGCATATTTACGTAGTACTTGTTTGTTCTTGCCATCAAATACCATATCATCCTTTTTCAACTCATCCAAAAACATTTTATATTTATCTTCTAAATATATCCCTAAATAATATTCTTCAACCGAATTGAGAGGAGTATCAGCACCACCTGTATCAGCTACCGACCACCAACTGGGTTTAAATAAACGATCTGTTACAGTAACAATTGCTCTTGAGTATTGTCTTGCTCCCTCTCTTACTTATTCCTTCTCATCTATTTTTAATCCTAAAATCAATGTATTAGTACTCAATATTTCTGAATTCTTCAATTTTATACAAACACTTCCCGTCAGCTGACCTTTTTCAATCAGACACTCTGTTGGTAATTCATATAAATTGGCAGGTAAAGTTGTACGATCTTCATCTACACTTACAGAAAACTTCAGATCTTTATCCTGCACTTTACCATATACTGAAACCTCTAATGGAATCTCCGGAACTTCGCCCTCATTATAAACCTTAAATGAAACAGTTGTAGTGTCTTTAGTCATATCTTTGGCAAAGATAATATACGAGACGTCATTATCATTGACCATCAAACCTTTCTCTTCACAAGAGATAAAAAGCTAGAGCAGCAAAAGTATGCTATAGCAGGAATTATAAAATTCTTGATATTCATTTTCTTACTCCAAGTTTAGTTATTTGATATTACTTTTCCGAATCAGGTAACGGTAATACGACATATTCTTCCGTCATTGAATTTCACCACTATCACAAGTCAAAACTTTATTTAGACGTTTAAACATGTATAATGTTTGTCCCTCTCCAAAAAACTCCCGACGTGCATCATTTACAATCATATTTACAAAATCATTCTTAGAAGAAACAGATGAATAATCTACAGTCTTAATACCGCGTCCTTTTTCACTTTTTTCTAAGTAACTTTTTTGCTTCAGCTATTTTAAGCAAATCACCTTCTGTATAAATCGCTTCAGCCGCAATATAATATACTTCAGACATGCGAATCATCGGAATAATCTGATTATTTGCCTTACCGTATTCTGTACTTTCCACTTGTTTATAATATTTCAATGTACGGTAATTATATCCATAGTATTTTTGATTCCACCCGATACTTAAAGCGAAAATCATTCTCTTTCTCTATACCATATACAGCATCAAGCATTTTACTACTCCAAGACAAATAGTTCTGATCAGATTCTGATTTACCATCAGTCAGATGATTAATCTCACTATCCCAGTCTACTAATTCTGTAGGAGAATACAATGCAAAATTATATTATCATACATCTTCATATTACCGTTCTTAAAGTTATCAGAAGCATAATAAGATTCGTCGGCTGCAAAATATTTTGTTTTCTCCTCTTCATCTATCAACTTCTTCGCTTCCGCATATGCTTCGTCGTTCATTCCTGCATATAAATATACTCTTTGCTAATATGGCTGTTACAGCATAGTAATTCAAGCGGTACCCTCTTAACGCAGCAATAGCACCTTCACCAGCCACTTTTTTTGCACAAAAGCGCCTATCAGGATTAAAATTTGTACTCTCTGTATCTATATCAAATAAAATACGTTGTGATTCTTTTAGATCAGCAATAGCATGTTCCAGACAATAGCTAACCGTTTGTTTATCATTTACATAACTAGGATATTTGTCTACATACGGAATAAAAGTACGTGTATTAGGATTCGCAGCAGGAGCAGGAGCATACATACGAAGTAAATCAAAATGCATATATGCACGTAACCCTATTGCTTCTCCCAAAATCATACGGCGTTCAGTATCGTGATCATAAAATAATGCAGGATCAGCAACCTCTGCCTGCTGTATCAAGTTATTACAGTTGGCAATAATATTCCAAGCTGCATTCCACATAGCATCTGTTGTTGGTGTCAACTCTGAATGCTTATAATTAAAATTACAGATTTTACTCATTGCCTGTCCACTACCACTCGTTGGAGCTCTATTCTTATCATACACTTGTCCCCAAGCATCTACAATCCCCCACGTCAAATTACTTCCATACAAATCAAATGTTGATAATTTACGATAAATACCATTCAATGCTGTCCGGAATCCATCACCTGAAGAAAAAAAGATATTCTTCCTTGATTTCATCAGAAGGATATAAATCAAGCCAGTCTTGGCAGGATGAAAACGTTAGTGCCAAGCAGGCTAATGATATGATTGTTCTATATATTTTTTCATTATAGTAAGTCTTAAAATTGTGCTTTAATTGAAAAATTCACTTTCCATGATTTTGGATAACTTAATCCACGCTCTTGACGGATGGAGTTCCAATTTATAAAGTCACTTGAACTGGCCTCAAGACGAAGCATATTCATACCTAAATACTTCCTTATCCATTCACGTTTGAAATCATAACTCAATGTCAATGCACTCAAACGGATATAAGATTTATCCTGTACAAAACGTGATGTAGGCAAAGTAGTCAATTTACTATCCTTAATATTTTAAACTGGGCAACATCACCAGGTTTTTTTGCCAGCGATCTGTCAATACTCGTAAATCCACATTTCCTCGCTCTATCGCTGCATTCTCCACTCGATCTACCAAAGTCTGATTGTACTCTTGCCCTCCCCATTCATATAAGAAAGAAGCAAACAGACTCCATTCTCTATAAGTAAGATTTACACCAAATGCTCCATTAAATTTCGGTTCTGTATTACCCACAACAACTTCTTGCGTAGCATCCCATTTATCGGACACTGTACCATCTCTATTCAAATAGATCTCTTTACCAGTAGTTGGGTCGATACCTAATGATTTAACTGCCCAAATGGATGTCAATGATTGCCCCTCTTCATATTGTGCAATGGGCACAGAATAATTAGCATCTTTCAATGAATAATTTATATTCTGTGCATCCTGCTCCTTTTTATAAAATTCAGCTACACGTTGATTATATGCTTTCTGTGAATCAGATATTTTCAATATTTTATTGGTATTGTGTGCCATATTTCCCCACAAAGCTACTATCCAATCACGATTCCGATACACATCAGTACGTACAGTCAACTCAAACCCCTTTATTCATAACTTCACCCATATTACTTTTATAGGTAGAAAAACCTGAAGTATTAGAAAGACTGACATCATTAACTAAATCTATCGTTTTCTCATAATAATAGTCAGCTTCTACTGTTAAACGCCTGTCAAAGAACTGCGTTTCTACACCAATATTAAACTTGTCTGTTTTTTCCCATGTTAAATCCTTGTTACCCAAAGCTTTTAATACAGCTCCGTAACCAGTTGCATACCATTCATCGAAAAGAGTTTCATACATTGTAGTTGCTGCATAGGAAGGGAAATTTACTTTTCCCGTACGTCCGTAAGAACCACGTACTTTCAATTTATTCACCCAGTTATTTCCTTTTTAAAAAATCATAATTATGCAAGTTTACTCCCCAAACCTCCTGAGAAAAAGGGTGCCCACCTTTGATTAGAACCAAATGCAGAAGAACCATCAAAACGTACCGAAACATCCGCTAAGTAAATGTCATTCCATGTATAGTTAGCTGTAGCCAATACACTCACCATGCGAGAAGTTCCTTCTGTACGTGTTGGTTTTTTTATAGATTTCTGAAGCATAATTTAAAGAGTGAAATTGTCCTGATGAAAATCCACGATAATGGGCACTCGTATTATCCTGCGAACCTGCCGAGGCTTCCCATCCTATAGATACATTTAAATTATGTTTTTCTCAAATGTACGTGTATAATACAAAAAAGCATTTGCATTCCAGTCTAAATTATTCCCATTAGTTGTATATAGGTCCCCCTACCTTATCTTCATTTCCACTTGAAGATTCCCCCCAGCACACTAGTTTTAGACGATAACGGATCTATAAATTTCTCACTATTAGCATACTTTCTAGTCACACTAAATTGGCCTCTTACAGTCCAATGGTCAGTCAAGTACCAATTTAAAACTTAAATTATTTGTAATCTCATCATATGCATTCCAATCATAATTCGCCAAAGTTGCCTCGTATAAAGGATTATTTGCTGCACTATTCCTATCCGTTTTCGAGAAGGCTAGTTGTTCTACTAATATTCCATCTTCATAAGGGAGTATCATAAGGTTGCATGCTCGTGTAATCACTGAATGAGCCATAGGGTGATTCAGTTGATTTCGTATGAGTAAAAGACACTGTATTTTTTTACTTGAAGGCTTTTTCATTCTATAATCCAAAGAGAAACCGACACTATAACGATCGCGAGAGGATCCTTTCATAACCCCTTTTGTTCCATTATAAGAAGAACATCCACACACCATACCTTAGGTTTTGTGTTCCTCCTTCTACGTACACACTATGTTTATGATCAAAAGAATTTCTTAATGGCAATACTAACCAATTTGTATCCACTCCTTTTCGTATCTGCGCATATTTTTTTTTATATGAATTTATGATATTTCCCATATTATCTCCTGCCGATACATCAAACAACCCGGCAAGTCTCTCTATTTCCAACTTCTCGGATGCGTTAGCCAAATTATAATCTCTCAAGTCAGGCATTTCCAAAGTCCCTGTAAAATTATACGACACACGTACCTCACCCGGTTTAGGAGCCACTGTAGTAATGACAACAACCCCATTTGCTGCACGTGAACCATAAATTGCAGTTGCAGCAGCATCCTTCAAAATTGTCATACTTTCAATTCGGGTAGGATCAAGATCATACACCTTCTCTATACTCACTTCAAAGCCATCCATAATGAAAGTAGGCAAGTTAGGGATTATTCTCTAAATTTGATTTAGAAAGTTGATCTTTATCCAAATCCCTCACTCCAACTCCTGAACGTCCACGAATATACATCTCTGGTAATGCATTTGGATCTGAACCAAATTGCGTATTTGTCATAAGACGGAAAGAAGGATCAAAAGACTGCATAGCATCAATTACATTAGTTTGCGATACCTTCCGTAAATCATCGCCTGTAATCTGCGTAGAACTACCAGTAAAGCTAGTTTTACGAACATTACTATATCCTGTCACAACCACATCTTCCAGTGTTTTTACGTCATCAACCAAAGTAATTTCAAGACTTTTCCGACGAGTAGCATCCACTTGAAGAGTCTGCTTTTTCATACCAATAAAAGAGATTTCCAAAGTCACTTTGTCACTTTTTCACATCCAACGTAAACTCACCTTCGATATTGGTAGAAGTACCCGTACGAGTACCTTTTACGATGACGCTAGCTCCTGGTATCGGTTCCTTATTCGAATCAACAACCGTACCATGGATACGATTATCACGCTTTCGGTCTGCAATTTACGAACAACAACAATACCATCTTTCACCACATAATCAAATCCCTGGGGATTTAAAAATCAACTTTAGAGCGACTTCCCATTTCTCATTTTTTGCATTAATTGATACGGGAGGAACTCCTTTAAACATTTGTGAATTATACAACATATTCACACCTGTTTGTTTCTTCACTGCATCCAAAACAGTCTCGATAGAGACATTGTGCAGTTTCAAAGTTACCGTCTTGTCCTTGTGACGGTAAAGCCCATGCACTAAACGTGCAGCACATTGCCACTAGAAAACATAGCAGCCATCGTTTTTCTCTCATAAATTAATGATTAAACTTTTACCTAATATTCTATTTATTCTTACTCTTTCATTCCATCGTATATCAACACTTTCCGGCCACTGATTTTATAAGTCAGATCGCCTGTCAGTTCCAAAGCATCCAAGAAAGAATTGACTGCTCCATAACGTTTCAAACTACCACTGTAAGTTATATCGCGTAGATCCGGCGTTTCATAATAAACCTGTATATCATACCAGCGTTCGAATGTCTCCATAATCTCCCCTAAAGAGCGGTTTTTAAAGTTGTACACACCGTTTACCCAACCGATATATTCGTCCAGATCAACGGTACGTTTCTCTGTGCCATTGGCAGAGACTACTGCTTGTTCGCCCGGCTGAAGAGTTACCGTTCCGACATTCGGTGCAGAGAATTGTACTTTTCCGCGCACCAATGTAGTGTAACAAACGGAAGCATTAGTATAAGCATTCACATTAAACGCCGTACCAAGCACCATCACTTCACCAAGATGAGTTTGTACCACAAATGGATGAGATTCATCCTGCACAACTTCAAAATAAGCCTCACCCTCCAGAGCTACAACCCTGCGTTTACCGGCAAAACGTACCGGATAAGTCAACTTAGAACCAGCATTCAAATGAACTGTCGTTCCATCAGCGAGGATTACAGTATTTTCCCCCCACGTGGTATAATAAGTTCATTTGACTTAACCGGCTTCTCTTCGACGTTTTTCTCTTCGTGTTGTGTTGTGACGGTTGGTTCTATATGACAGCACTCCTTCCTTATATTTTACCTGGACGCCGTCTACTATTACGTTAACTTCTTTCTTATGCACATCAATAATGCTGCCATCGGGTAAAGTCAATTGTGCCTGTTGAACTCCCCGGCTGAATCAATGGTCTGCTTTCCTCTTCAATCGAACCATAATTCGACATATAGAAAGATAAACCGATTACTAAAAAAACAACAGCTGCTGCAACAGACCACCAAACCCGGAAATAGTACGAGGCTTCTTTATTACCTCCGGTTCCGTTTGTCCGATTTTCTGAAGGAAAGATTCATAGGCTTTCTTTGACGAATAATTTTTATATTCTCCAAATGCAACTCTTAATGTCTCACCATTCTGCAATTGCTCATACACTTTTTGCAAGTCCGGACATTCCGCCAATCGCTTTTCAAGCTCTTGCTGTTCCGATTCATTAGCTTCTCCTAAAAGAGCTTTCTTCATTAAAGCGGCATCTTGATATACATTTTCGAACTTCTTCATCTTATTGCGCCTTTTTTTAATTAAACAATTGTTTAATTTGCTTTATTATAGATATACACAACTCATAGAAAACGGGTGACAAAAAGATGACATTTTTTTGAGATAAGATTATAAAGAAGGGATTTTAAGAGTAAGAATATAACATTATGTCACAATATAAAAAGGAATCCGTTCGCTTTTAACAAAGAAAACAAATCTTAATAATCAATAAAAAAAGATGAAGATGTATCAAATTGACTTTTTTATCTTTTTTAGAAAAATAAAAAAAGAATTATCGGATGAACAGCGTCGCCCAGCCTATCACGAAGGAATTTATAGCTGCGTGTCTTTTGAGTTTTAACAGTATTGATACTTATTTCTAAACGTTCCGCTATCTCTTCCCATGTATGTCCTTCGATTCTCATTAAGATAATCCGGCGTTGCTCGGACGGAAGTTCTTCGATATAGCAATAGAGTTGCCGGATAATTTCTTCTTTCACCGTCAATGCATAAATCATATCTTCGTCCACCATACTTTCTTCTTCCGCCAAAGAATTAAAATATGGTATCATGAATTTGATTATTACGTATATATAATAAGGCATTATTATAGCAAGCACGATAAAGATAATTGGTAAGCTCTTTATATCGGAAAAGGTACGCTTCCCTTCCCATACAGAAATAAAAACTTCTTGTACCAAATCTTCTACCGCATCGGGGACTGGCAATATCTTGGAAACATAAACACATAAGAGCAGTATAAAAACGATCGTAGAAATCGCCCCACATCTTTTCATCCTTCCGGTTTACTCCCGCTACTATGGTGTCAATTTTATCGTTCATACTGTCACATTACCTCGAAAAAAGGAAACAGAATTCATTAAAATCGCCGTAACTACTTACTTTTGCGATATTTACGATTGCAAATATATTGTTTTTTTCAAAAACGCAGACTTTGCCGTAGCTTACAAAATAGAAAAAATAAAAAAGTTCTTTCTCATACATAGAGATTTTTTCACTTTCATCTTTCATCTATCACCAGACTTCTTGAAACAGTTTATTCATAGTACTTTCAAGATGGTGATAGATTGCCGGTAACCTATCACCTTATCTATCATCTATCACCACCATTTATCGCTCTGATTTCTTGCTTTTTCCCTTCAATTTTACCGGGAATCTTGTCCTATGATAGCCACCAGACTTTATTTTTTGATTTCAAATATGAGTCAGACAAGACAAATGCTGACAAAACAATCGTAAGCTATAGGACGGCAGTTCGTATCCCACAAGACGACGATCTGTTTCATGCTTTGAAACACTCTGTTTCTCGGTGTGAAACACTTTGTTTCACACCGAGAAACGAATCGTTTCAAGCCTTAGAAACAAAGTGTTTCAAATAAGGTTGAAACTAATTGAATCCAAGCAAATAGCAAATTGACCAAAAAGAAACTTAAACGAGACTTACCTTACAGTTCAAATGAGAAGCAAAAAATGAAAATAATAGTTGAAAACGAAAGGGTACAAAAAAAGAGCGAATCATTCCGCTCCACATTTAAAGAATCCCCATAAATGGGATTCTTCTTTTTTTCTTCATCATTCATTTACTCGTTTCCTGAAAACTACTTTTTATAATACCTAGTCAAAACAACCTTTTTCCTAAAAACTAATCTTAAAATCTAATACCTTAGTTTTATAAACCAATACCTTTTTAATTATTACCTTTTTCTAATACCTAAAAATATAAGTAGTTTCACAACTACGCTGCAAAGGTATAGCTGTTTTTAGAAAACAACAAAAGCCACTATACAAAAAAAAACACATTCTGGCTTGTTTTTTTTGACTTATGTCAAGAAAACAAGGAACGATTTTGAGTGTAAACCTCAATTTATTATTCAAATGCAATGGAATTTTCAACAAATCTTTCCTTTTCACTTCTATTTCATCAGAATTGAACCGCCCATTTTTCTACTTACAAAAAGACAGCAAATAAAAGGATTAAATATGCAAAATTCTAGCATTCCATCCCAAAAATATACAATCACAAAAGCCAATAAGCGGTCATTGTCGAACAATCTGTATATTTCTAAACTCCGAAATTACGGCGATTTTTCGAAGCATTCCGGATTCCCCTCGAATTCTCACAACTTTTCCGTAACTTTGCAGCGTTTGATAATAAATAAGATAGGAATGGATTTTAAGTACGACGTTATCGTAATCGGTGCCGGACATGCAGGCTGTGAAGCAGCGGCAGCCGCTGCTAATCTGGGTTCAAAGACATGTCTCATCACGATGGACATGAATAAGATTGGCCAAATGAGTTGCAATCCGGCCGTGGGGGGCATTGCCAAAGGACAAATCGTACGCGAAATAGATGCATTGGGTGGACAAATGGGATTAGTGACAGATGAGACTGCCATTCAATTCCGAATTCTAAACCGTTCAAAAGGCCCAGCCATGTGGAGCCTCCGCGCCCAATGCGACCGGGCTAAGTTCATTTGGTCCTGGCGAGAGAGACTGGAAAACACCCCCAACCTTCATATCTGGCAAGATACTGTATGTGAACTGCTCGTAGAAAACGGTGAGGTCACTGGATTGGTCACCGCATGGGGTGTCACCTTCAAAGCGAAATGCATTGTGCTCACCGCAGGAACTTTCCTCAACGGACTGATGCACGTAGGCCGTCATAAATTACCCGGAGGAAGAATGGCCGAACCGGCATCATATCATTTGACCGAATCCATCGCCCGCCATGGGATTACTTACGGAAGAATGAAGACTGGAACACCGGTTCGCATCGATGCACGTAGTGTCCATTTTGACCAAATGGAAACGCAAGACGGAGAATGTGACTTCCACAAGTTCTCATTCATGAATACTAGTACACGCCATTTGAAACAACTCCAATGCTGGACATGCTATACTAATGAAGAAGTGCACCAGATTCTGCGCGAAGGGCTGCCGGATTCTCCCCTGTTACAACGGACAGATTCAAAGTATCGGTCCGCGCTATTGCCCGAGCATCGAAACTAAGATTGTCACCTTCCCGGACAAAGAGCAGCACCAACTGTTTCCTCGAACCGGAAGGAGAAACGACACAGGAGTTATACCTCAATGGATTCTCTTCTTCGCTTCCGATGGAAATACAAATTGCAGCACTGAAACAAATCCCGGCTTTCAAAGATCTGGTTATCTACCGTCCGGGATACGCTATCGAATATGATTACTTCGATCCGACCCAATTAAAACATACGTTGGAATCGAAAATTATCAAAAACTTGTTCTTTGCCGGACAAGTAAACGGAACCACCGGTTACGAAGAAGCAGGCGGACAAGGATTGATAGCCGGTATCAATGCACACATTAACTGCCACGGCGGAGAAGCATTTACTTTGGCTCGCGATGAAGCATATATTGGCGTATTAATCGACGATTTGGTTACGAAAGGTGTGGACGAACCTTACCGTATGTTTACCTCGCGTGCGGAATACCGCATTCTGCTTCGCATGGATGATGCCGATATGCGCTTAACAGAAAAGCGTTTAAGCTTGGGTTGGCAAAAAGAAGATCGATATCAGTTAGTAAGAGGCAAGAAAGAAGCCGTGGAACAAATCATTTCTTTCGCGCGCAACTATTCGATGAAACCGGCACTAATCAACGATGCTCTCGAAAGGATAGGGACAACTCCCCTACGTCAAGGTTGTAAGTTGATAGAGATTCTGAACCGCCCGCAAGTGACAATAGAAAATATAGCCGAACACGTTCCGGCATTTCAACGGGAACTGGAAAAAGCGACGAGTTCGGATCAAGACCGTAAAGAAGAAATTTTGGAAGCTGCCGAAATCTTAATCAAGTATCAAGGTTATATTGATAGAGAGCGAATGATAGCAGAAAAGCTGGCACGATTGGAGAGTATCAAAGATTAAAGGAAAATTTGACTATTCTACCATTCAGTCCCTTTCCACCGAAGCTCGGCAAAAGCTGATAAAATAGATCCGGAAACCATTGCCCAAGCGAGCCGGATCCCGGGAGTATCACCAGCGACATCAACGTGTTGCTGGTACTTTCGGGCCGGTAAGCGGCAACGTTTCACGTGAAACAAAGCATTTAAAGAAACGAGATAATTCAATGATTATGAGCAAAGAAACGCTAATTAAAAGTATCCGGGAAATACCCGACTTTCCGATTCCGGGAATCCTGTTCTACGATGTAACCACTCTATTCAAAGATCCGTGGTGCTTGCAAGAATTATCCAATATCATGTTCGATATGTATAAGGACAAAGGTATCACCAAAGTGGTGGGTATAGAATCAAGAGGCTTTATTATGGGACCGATTCTGGCAACCCGTCTAAACGCCGGTTTTATTCCAATCCGCAAGCCGGGCAAGCTCCCTGCAGAAACGATTGAAGAAAGCTACGATAAGGAGTATGGCAAAGACACGGTGCAAATCCACAAAGATGCACTGACGAAAACGACGTAATTCTACTACATGATGATTTGCTGGCAACAGGAGGCACCATGAAAGCAGCCTGCGAACTGGTGAAAAGACTGAAGCCTAAAAAGGTATATGTCAAACTTCATTATCGAATTGAAAGACCTGAATGGCAAATCCGTATTCGGAGATGACGTAGAAGTAGAATCCGTATTGACTTTATAAACAAATTGCTCTATTTGCAGAGAATGTGTCAAAAGTAAGCCCTTTTTTTCTTTTAGTATTTCATCTAAACAATTATGAATACAGAACCAGAAAGCAGAGACCAATAAATACTTGAAAGGATTGTAGCCAACCTTCCCGAGAAACCGGGTATCTACCAATACTTGAACACGGAAGGGCACTATTATATACGTTGGAAAGGCTAAAAACCTAAAAGAAAAGGGTATATTCCTACTTCAGCAAAGAGCATGAACCCGGCAAGACACGAGTATTGGTCAGCAAGATTGCCGATATCCGTTATATCGTAGTCAACACCGAAGAAGATGCATTATTGCTGGAGAACAATCTGATCAAGAAATATAAGCCGCGTTATAACGTTCTTATTAAAGGATGACAAGACTTACCCTTCGATCTGTGTACAGAAACGAGTATTTTCCCAGGATATTCAGAACCCGGAAGATTATCAGGAACGGCTCATCGTATTATGGACCGTATAGTCCATACCATCCATGTATGCGGTACTGGATCTGATAAAGCATTTATATCCTTTGCGAACTTGCAGTTTAAACCTAACTCCGGAGAATATACGGACTGGTAAGTTCAACGTATGCCTGGAATATCATATAAAGAACTGCGCAGGACCATGCATCGGGGTACAATCACAGGAGGATTATCTCAAAAACATTGATGAAATCAAAGAGATCCTGAAAGGAAATACGCAGGATATTAGCCGTATGCTGCTAGAAAGGATGCAGGAACTAGCCAATGAGATGAAGTTTGAAGAAGCACAGAAGGTTAAAGAGAAATATCTTCTGATAGAAAACTACCGTTCCAAATCGGAGGTAGTAAGCGCTGTATTGCACAACATAGATGTATTTTCTATTGAAGAGGACGAGTCCAATTCCGCTTTCATCAACTATCTGCATATTACAAACGGCGCCATTAACCAGGCGTTTACATTCGAATATAAAAAGAAGTTGAATGAATCAAAAGAGGAATTGCTGACGCTCGGTATTATCGAAATGCGGGAACGCTATAAGAGTCAATCCAGAGAGATTATAGTGCCTTTTGAACTTGATTTGGAGCTAAACAACATCGTATTTACCGTTCCACAGCGGGGGGACAAGAAGAAATTGCTGGATCTTTCTATCCTGAACGTAAAGCAATACAAGGCCGACCGTATGAAACAGGCGGAGAAACTGAATCCGGAGCAAAGAAGTATGCGATTAATGAAAGAGATACAGCAAGAGTTGCATCTGGACAGACCGCCTTTGCAAATTGAATGCTTCGACAACTCAAACATACAGGGTTCTGATGCCGTGGCCGCTTGCGTTGTCTTTAAAAAGGCTAAACCCTCAAAGAAGGATTATCGGAAATACAATATAAAGACGGTTGTAGGACCGGACGACTATGCATCCATGAAAGAGGTTGTAAAAGGCGTTATCAGCGCGCTATTGAAGAAAACACCCTCTACCCGACCTGATTATCACCGATGGTGGAAAGGGCCAAATGGAGGTTGTTAGAGAGGTGATTGAAGATGAGCTGAACTTAACAATCCCTATTGCCGGACTGGCAAAGGACAATCGCCATCGCACATCGGAACTGCTTTTCGGATTTCCTCCGCAGACTATCGGTATCAAACAGCAAAGCCCGTTATTCCGTTTGCTGACCCAGATACAGGATGAAGTGCACCGTTTTGCCATCACTTTCCATCGCGACAAACGCAGCAAACGGCAGGTAGCATCGGCATTAGACAGTATCAAAGGGATTGGAGAAAAGACAAAAACAGCGCTTCTGAAAGAATTTAAGAGCGTAAAACGGATCAAAGAAGCCTCTTTTGAGGAGATTTCCGCTGTGATTGGAGAAGCGAAAGCCAAGACTGTAAAAGAAGGTTTAGATAACGAACAACAATAAGGAAATACGTCAGCCAAGACGGCACTGTTCGAAAGTTCGAGCAGTGCCGCTCTAAATTTCAAACCATAACAATCAATAAGTTGATTATCACTATCAAGATAGCGAATTGACAACAAATAATAACGAATGGTCCTATTGACTACGGAGCGAATTCACAATATTTTCCCACCAACACACCGTTTTCTCTTCTGAATTTTTGTAAATTTGCCTTTCCTAATCATGAAATAGAATAAATAACAATGAGAATAGTTGTACAACGAGTAAGCCACGCGTCAGTAACCATCGAAGGACACTGTAAGTCTTCCATTGGGAAAGGGATGCTGATATTAGTCGGTATTGAAGAAGCAGACGGGCAGGAAGATATCGACTGGCTCTGCAAGAAGATTGTAAATCTACGTATCTTTGATGATGAGAATGGTGTAATGAACAAGTCGATCCTGGAAGATGGAGGTGAGAATTCTGGTCATCAGTCAGTTCACGTTGCACGCTTCTACCAAGAAGGGCAACCGTCCGTCATACATCAAAGCCGCCAAGCCGGAGATATCTGTCCCACTCTACGAACGATTCTGCAAAGATTTAAGCGGTGCATTGGGAAAAAGAAATAGGTACAGGCATCTTTGGAGCGGACATGAAAGTTGAACTTTTAAATGACGGTCCTGTTACTATATGTATGGATACAAAAAACAAAGAATAATAAACAACCATCAACAATTATGACTCTGGAAGAAGCACAGAAACAAGTGGACCAATGGGTGAAAACATACGGTGTCCGCTACTTCAGCGAGTTGACCAATATGGCAGTTCTGACGGAAGAGGTAGGAGAACTGGCGCGTGTCATGGCCCGCAAATATGGAGATCAATCCTTTAAAGAGGGAGAGAAAGATAATATAGATGAAGAGATAGCAGACGTTTTATGGGTGCTTCTCTGCATTGCCAACCAGACAGGTGTAGACATAACCACTGCTTTCAGAAAAGCATGGATAAGAAAACGAAACGAGATAATAAAAGACATATCAACAACCCAAAACTGAAAGATCATGGAAGAGAATAACTCACAGCCCAACAAGTACAATGCCGCATTGGCAAAGTATAATACCAATCTGAGCGATGCAGATATTCAAGCTCGCGTAGCTGAATTGATTGAGAAAAAAAGTGCCGGCAAACAACACGGAAGACGTTAAGAAGTTCCTGTTCAACTGCATCGATCTGACTACTTTGAATAGTACAGACAGTGACAAAGTGTGATGCACTTTACCGAAAAAGTCAATCAGTTTGACGACGAATATCCCTGATCTTAAAAATGTTGCAGCAATCTGTGTATACCCCAATTTTGCAGCCATCGTTAAGAATACGCTGGAGGTAGACGGAGTCAATATAGCCTGCGTATCGGCAGGTTTCCCCTCTTCACAGACATTCATAGAAGTAAAAGTGGCAGAAACAGCATTAGCAATCGCAGAAGGTGCAGATGAAATAGATATTGTCATTTCCATCGGCAAATTCCTAAGCGGAGACTACGAAGGAATGTGTGAAGAAATACAGGAATTAAAGGAAGTTTGCAAGGAACGCCACCTCAAAGTAATCCTCGAAACAGGTGCTTTGAAAACCGCCTCCAACATCAAGAAAGCTTCTATTCTTTCGATGTATTCAGGTGCAGACTTCATAAAGACTTCGACCGGAAAGCAACAGCCTGCCGCTACTCCGGAAGCTGCGTACGTGATGTGTAATGCCATCAAGGAATACCCAGAAGACCGGAATCAAGATTGGATTCAAACCGGCAGGTGGCATCAATACCGTTAATGATGCGATTATTTACTACACAATTGTAAAAGAAATATTGGGTGAAGAATGGCTGGAACAACCAATGGTTCCGCTTGGGCACCAGCCGCCTGGCCAACCTCCTTCTTTCGATACATCAAAGGGGAAGAAATCAAATTCTTCTAAGCTAAAGGCTACATTAGCAATCAAATATGCCTTACCGCGCGATTCCCTACTCCGTTCCGACGCGGTATTTTATTTTTTTATAAGAAAAAAACTAAAGATAGTTACAGGAGAATTCAGAAAAATTTCATTATCTTTGTCATAGATGTAGCTATGCTAACATAGTTAATCATTGTATTAGAGAACGTTTCTTTTATTACCTATTCCTGGAATTCGGCAAAATTCAAAGTTATGAGTGGTAATAAGCAAACGGGTCTCACGCACCTTCATGTATATACTTTTGTTATATATCGAATGGAGCGTGGGACTGTTGCTTTTATGTCATCATAACGGCTTGCCGAAGCCCCAGGAAAAGACATATAGCAGCAGTTCTCACGCTTTTCAGTGAACCTTTAAGGAAAAAAGTATAAAATGGAAGTCACATTCAAAGAACTTAAGATTCAACCATAACCCTCTGAACCTCATCCTCGGCACGAGAAAGAAACAAGGGTTGCGCATCGGTTATATGGAGGCTGCACTGCAAGGCTTTTATCTCAACTCCATAGAAACCGGAATCCATCCGCAAAAGCTATCCCGACTGCTAACAGAGGAGTTTCACTGCACCGATAAACCGAGTCAACCAACGGACTATTCCTATTCCTCATCAACGAAGGCGACAGAGCTCCTATTCATTATGGTCCCCTATTTACTCTCTACCGAAAACAACATCAACGAGTTTGAAAACATCATTCAAAAACGCTTTTTTCGGAGTGGAACGATTTATCCGTCAGGGCAGAAATCTATACAAATTCGTGAAATATACAGAGGAAAGAAGAACCCTATTATATGGATAAATGACTTGGAAAAAGGCATTATCGGATGGGATATGGGGATGCTTGTCAACCTGGCACGTGCGGCTTATGACTAATGGATACATCACCAAAGAACAAGCCTGGGAACATATTGAGCAAGCAGCAATACTATGCTCTTTTTGGAAATCTTCATTCAGCCGGAAGAAATAGACAAAAGTTTCCTCATCGGAGGAGATCGATGAAATCGAATAAAATTGAAGATTGGGACCGGTTATTATCGTGCTATTTACTTTTGGACAAACATCGGGGGTAACCGCTATTTTTCGCGGTCTACCACGTAATCCAGATAAGTCCGCAGAGGGCAAGGCAAATATTTGAATCCGGCAAAGACGCCAATAAATCAAAGGCTTTTTTTTATAGACGTTCATCGTCTGACAGCATATTCAATACCTCCATTATCTTTGGTAAACTCAATCAGACGACGATTTCATCGGAGTTGCCGTACCCTCCTTTCACTTTGAACGCAATTTCTTCCGCCCCACGTCATTCGTCTATTCAAGTGCATACAAGACGGGTAATGTCAGTTTGCCTTCCAAGCATATCATTACCAGTCGGTTTGCCGATCTTCTTGCTATCAAAGTAATCGAAAATATCATCCTTAATCTGAAAACAGATACCGATATATTCACCCAACAAGCGGGCTAATTTCACTTCTTCCTCACTCACTCCTACCGAGAAAGCCGCTGCCTCCGTACAAGGCAGCAATAGGGCCGCAGTTTTCTTACGAATCACATCGAAATAAACTGTCTCCGAAAGCTATGATTACTTACATTTGAGAGCTGGAGCAACTCGCCGTCGGCAAGATCCTGCCCCAACGAAGATACCAGCCGGATAATCTGATGACTGTTCGTCAGCTCGGCATGCACCAGGCTTGTTGCCAGAAGATAATCCCCCGTCAGTACGGCTACCTTATTATTAAAGATAGCATTCACCGAGAGTTGCCCACGACGTTCGGTACTTTCGTCCACCACATCATCATGCACCAAACTGGCCGTATGAAGAATTCAAGAAATACCGCCGCATGAAGAGTGGCAGGAGAAACGACGCCATAAAAGCGTGCTACCAACAAGACGAGAATAGGACGCATCATCTTTCCACTGCGCTGGCGTATATGAGCTACTTACGCTCATCAAGCAAAATTCGAACTGGAAGCGAACTATCAAAAAGTTCTTTGAAAGCCTCAAGTTCGCTTTCAATCGGTGTTCTGATAATAGAGATGCTGTCCATTCATGCACAATTTGAGCACAAAAGTAATAATAAAACGCTTAATACGGTATTTTTTTGTACTTTTACCATGAAAAATTAATAAAATCTATGGAGTCAGACAATAAATTATTTCTTTTTAGACGCTTATGCACTGATATACCGGGCTTATTATGCCTTTATTAAGAATCCTCGAATCAACTCAAAAGGATTCAACACTTCAGCTATTCTAGGGTTTGTCAATACCCTCGAAGAAGTATTGAAGAAGGAGAATCCCACTCATATAGGAGTGGCTTTCGACCCGGCCGGCCCTACCTTCCGCCACGAGGCTTTCGAACAATATAAAGCACAGCGTGAAGAAACTCCGGAAGCAATCCGCCTATCGGTACCTATCATAAAAGATATCATCCGGGCCTACCGTATCCCTATTCTGGAAGTGGCAGGCTACGAGGCTGACGACGTGATAGGAACACTCGCTACCGAAGCCGGACGCCAAGGGATTATTACTTATATGATGACCCCGGACAAAGATTACGGACAATTAGTAAGCGACAAGGTATTCATGTACCGCCCCAAACATACGGGAGGTTTTGAAGTGATGGGCATCGAAGAAGTGAAAGCGAAGTTCGATAGCCAGTCGCCCGCACAAGTAATCGATATGCTCGGACTGATGGGCGATGCCTCCGACAATATCCCCGGCTGCCCCGGAGTAGGAGAAAAGACAGCTCAAAACTGATAGCCGAATTCGGAAGCATTGAGAATCTTCTGGAACATACCGACCAACTCAAAGGGCACTGAAAACAAAAGTGGAAACGAACCGGGAAATGATTACTTTCTCCAAATTCCTTGCCACTATCAAAATCGATGTTCCTATCCAACTCGAAATGGACAAGCTCGTCCGCGAACAGGCAGACGAAGATTCACTCCGACAAATTTTTGAAGAACTGGAATTCCGGACACTGATCGACCGGGTACTGAAAAAAGAGAATGCCGGAAACGGAATAACAACTCAACCGGAAACAAAACGGCAGCAGAAAAAAGTAACCTCGCCCCTCTCCCACTTTTTCCCGAAGAAGGAGGAGCCATACAAGGCGATTTATTTGCGAATTTTACGGGCAATGAGGCAGGCGAAGCCAAAAAATCGAATCTAGAGACGTTAGAAACGCTTAATTGCGACTACCAACTCATTGATACAGAAGAAAAAGAACTAAAATTATTCAAAAGTTACTTACATCGAAAATTCTCTCGTTAGACACGGAGACCACAGGAACGGAACCGATGGAAGCGGAACTGGTCGGAATGAGTTTCTCTATCACCGAAAATCAGGCTTTTTATGTGCCGGTCCCCGACAATCGTGAGGAAGCATTAAAAATCGTCAACGAGTTCCGTCCGGTCTTTGAAAATGAAAACTCATTGAAGGTCGGACAGAATATCAAATATGATATGATCGTTCTTCAAAATTATGGAGTGCAAGTAAAAGGCCCGTTGTTCGATACAATGATCGCCCATTATGTTCTTCAACCTGAACTCCGTCACGGAATGGATTATCTTGCCGAAATCTATCTACGTTATCAGACAATCCATATTGATGAACTGATTGGTCCGAAAGGGAAGAACCAGAAAAATATGCGCGACCTCGCCCCGAAAGACGTTATCGTTACGCCTGCGAAGATGCGGACGTAACCCTGAAACTGAAAAACGTTCTGGAAAAAGGAATTAAAGGAGAATGACGCCGAGCGGCTGTTCTATGATATAGAAATGCCGCTTGTTCCGGTACTGGTTAATATCGAACGCAACGGAGTGTGCTGCTGGATACGGAAGCGCTGAAACAAACTTCCGCCCACTTTACGGCAAAGAAATGGAACCGTATCGAAAAAGGAAATTTACGAGCTGGCAGGTGAAACGTTCAATATAGCTTCACCCAAACAAGTAGGTGAAGTGCTGTTTGATAAACTAAGAATTGTAGAAAAGGCAAAAAAGACTAAAACCGGGCAATACGTCACTTCGGAAGAGGTGCTGGAAAGCCTTACGCCACAAACATCCTGTGGTAGAAAAATATTGGAACACCGCGGACTGAAAAAACTATTGGGTACATACATCGATGCACTTCCCCAACTCATCAATCCGCGTACAGGACGGGTACATACTTCTTTCAACCAAACCGTTACCGCCACGGGACGTCTTAGTTCAAGCAATCCGAACCTACAAAATATCCCGATCCGCGACGAGAACGGAAAAGAAATCCGCAAAAGCATTCGTCCCCGATGAAGGCATGCCTTTTTTCTCTGCGGACTACTCACAGATTGAATTGCGCATCATGGCGCATCTGAGCGAGGATAAGAACATGATCGACGCTTTCCTCAGCAACCATGACATCCACGCTGCCACCGCCGCAAAGATTTATAAGATTGACTTGCAAGATGTAGGCCCGATATGCGACGCAAAGCGAAAACCGCCAACTTCGGTATCATCTATGGCATCTCCGTATTTGGCCTTGCAGAGCGAATGAACGTAGACCGGAAGGAAGCCAAAGAACTGATCGACGGCTATTTCGAAACTTATCCAAGCGTGAAAGCCTATATGGAGAAGAGTATCCAGATAGCTCAGGAGAAAGGGTATGTAGAGACGATTTTCCACCGGAAACGCTTCTTGCCGGACATTAACTCACGAAACGCCGTTGTACGCGGCTATGCCGAGCGAAACGCCATCAACGCACCGATTCAGGGAAGCGCCGCAGATATTATAAAGGTAGCAATGGCACGCATTATCAGCGATTCCAGACAGAAGGCATACAAGCCAAAATGATATTGCAAGTACACGATGAATTGAACTTCAGCGTGCCCGTCAACGAAAAAGAACGTGTAGAAGAGATCGTTATCGAAGAAATGGAACACGCATACCGTATGCATGTACCTCTGAAAGCTGATTGCGGGTGGGGCAAGAACTGGCTCGAAGCTCACTAACATTATTTAACTCGCTATCCGAAAGCTAGAAAAAAGATTTCTTTTAAACGAAGTGATTCGTTCTATATCCGGCAGATTGACTGCCGGATATTTTTGTCACTAATTGGCAAAAAGCAAACTACTACCAGCACCCATACTTGACAATTTGATAATATTTCACCCTAAAAATGCATAAATATCAAATTAATATGTAAGTTTGCAGCGTAAAACTGATACATCAGTAGACAAATGAAAGTATAACTTAAAAACTAAAATAGCCATGAAAACAAAAGTATCTTTAAAAAAATGTTCGTTTTATCCGCTGCTCTTCTTATTGCATCTTTCACCGCTTCCGCACGTAACAACGACGGTCAGTTGATTTACAATCCGATAGAAGAAAATGGCATGACAGTAGGCCAGACCGTTTACAAAATGGACGGAAATACACTTGCCAACTATATGAAGTACAATTATAAGTACGACGACAATAAACGCATGACCGAAAGCGAAGCCCTCAAATGGGACAGCAACAAGGACGAATGGGTAAAGAATTTGCGTATCAACTATATTTACGAAGGTAAAACCGTCACTACCAATTACTATAAATGGAACACTAAAAAGCGTGCTTATGTACTTGGTACCCGAGATGACTGTAACAATGGATAATACAAATATGTAACAAAAAACTTTCTCTCATTCTAATATTCTAACAAAAGAAAACGCCGTTCCTGATGAAGAAACGGCGTTTTCACTTATATAACCGTAGGCTGTATCACAAGACATAAAACCGTTCCTGCAATTCTTTCAGATAGCTTCTGAAATGACCAGATCACCTTTATCGTGGAAAGGCGGATAAAGTTGGCAACACTTCCCATCAATCATCGCCAGATAATTAACATTAACAATAGCCGACTGACTGATTTGTACGAAAGCCTGCGAATAACTGACGATATCCTCGGCTTTCGTGTTCCGTTTCAGGTTCAACCGGGTTTGATTAAACAGAACCACCTGCCATTGACGTTTATCTTTCAAATATTCAAAAAATCCGATTTCTTCCAGCCGTAAGAGCTTGAATCCTGTCACCGTACTGATCATAAACATTCCCTGTTGCGGCATCAGAGCTATAATAGAAGAAGCAAAAAAGGGGAGGCACCACTACAGCAGAACGCACCGCTTTCCGATAACGGTCTATGACAACTTTCAAGTCTTCCGCGCTAAAAAGGTTTCAATAAGAAATCGAAAGCCGACTCACGCAAAGCCTGAAGCAGATATTTATCATAGGACGTATAGAACACAACCTTCATATCCCACAATACATCATCCTTTATCTCACTTAGCAAATTAAGCCCCCAATATATCCGGAAGCTCCACATCAAGAAAAGAGTAAATCCGGATGCAACTCCATAATCATCTTTTTCCCTTTTGCACCACTGCTTGCAGTTCCTTTTATCTCAAATTCACGATAAGGCTCCAGTTCACGGCGCAAAGCGTCACTTGCAGAACGTTCGTCATCAATGATGACCACTTTGTACTTTTCTTCTGTATCCATCATAAATCATAAGAAAAACGAAACGGGATATATACCGAAACTAATGTACCGGTCTGTCCACTGTTTCTATTGGTTATTTCAAAACGTATTTTGTCACTCTTGTTTTTCGTATTCAGCAGTTGAATGGTCTGATACACACCTTCAGTCCGGTACCCGTTCCCCGTGTTGCCGAGAGTTACGTGCGGAAGATACCCGCGGCCGTTATCACAAATCGTAATACAGATACTCTTTTCATGAGAGACATGTATCGTCAACTCCTTTTCACCATGTCTTTCCCAACCAGTCCATGCTTGATTGCATTCTCAACCGGGATTTGTATAATCATCGAAGGAATCATCACACGACTTGCATCCAGTCCTTCCTCCACTGTAACCGTTGCCGTAAAATCTTCGCCGACGCGTCCTCTTTCGAGATTAATATACGAATGCAGTGCAAAATCCAGCTCGTGCAAAAAACACTTAGTTTTTCTGTCAGTTCAAGACTCCGGTGGAGATATTTGACCAGCTCCAACAGATTATTCTTCACATCTTCCGACCCATTAAACTGATTAATTTCACGCCCCCAGCACATTGAAAGTGAAATGGGGAGAAATCCGGCCCGCAAATTCTCCATACGGACGCGATTTATCTGTTGGAAGAAAACGTTCACGAAGAAACTCCCGCTTTTTCCGCATATACCAGATGATCACCACCGTTCCGGCTGCCAGCAACAGGCAGACAAGCACCCAGATATACATGCTCAGTTTCAATACACGCACTTCACCCGCTTGTCGTTGAATCTGCATTTCCTTGCGCAATACGATCGTGTCCTGACGGTAACGCATATCCAGTTCGGCTACACGGGTTTTTTAATCCGTTCGCTACGGATAGAGTCATTCAGTTGATAATCACGTTTCAGATACTCATATGCATTACGGTAGTCACCTGCCTTTTCATAATAATGTTGCAGATACTGATTGCGTATAGTCAACATATTGGCGTCAAGATGCCCCACAGGAGCAGTCCGAAGCATTCGATAGTCTTCGCTTGCTATATTACCTTCTTCAATGCCAGTTCAATCATCTGAACTCTCAATGTAATGAACAAGCCGAGTTATGCTGAATTTCCGAAAAGAAACGATAACTCTCGTCCAGGCAGATCTGTGCGGAGTCCAGTTTGTCAGTCGCAAGGCAATTCTCCCAGGTTTACTTTTGATTAAAGTTCTGTTCAAACACCATTTGCGGGGTGGGCGGAGACTAAGCATTGGCTCTGCGCATATAGTTCAATGCTTCCTGATAATTCTTCCTGTAATAATAATGATTTCCGCGATTGTTGAGATAGGTCCAACGTTCTCCCACATTCATTTCGTCAAGAAATTTTCCTGCCAGTTCATAATAATGGTTGGACAAATCAGTCGCACAGAGATCCATATAAGTTTGTCCCAAGCAAAGTAACCAGACAGGGGAATTTCGTATGTTCGGACGAGCTCGAATCGCAGAGAAGCAGGCGCGGCGGTAATAAGAGGCAGTGTGCGCCAAGGGTCACTGCGATGCAGGCCGGCATTCAAAAGCCATATTGATACAAATGTCGGGAAAAGGTGCAGGCGCTTTCGCTCGGAGCGATATCCATACGCCTTTTTATAGTCAGATATTGCAGAATCAGGGGTTCAGGCATCCATACGTTGCCTTGATATTAAACGTTTCCTTCAACTTGGCCATCGTTCAGCAGGAAACATTGCGGGAGAATTGCTTAACCTGTCGATTGTAATAAAGTATGAGTCAATCAGAAAGAAACAAGAAGGTTTTTTACCATAAAGGGCGAGCAGACGATAATAAACCAGGGAATCTTTGCGTCTGCGTCAGTGCCTCAAGCAGTTGTGAGCGGGAATAATGCACATTGGAAAACAAAGAATCCTGTACACGAACTTCCAGAGAATCAACCAACGCCTGTTCGCATGAAGAGCTATTGCGGTGTCTATCAGCATATCCGCAACTCAACAACATCAACAAACAGTCCAAATAGTTTCATAGCAGTCTTCTGATTCATCAGTCCCCTTATTCATGTCATGTTTTGAATGTGACAAAAATACATTATTTATCCTGAATCCCAAAGCGAATTTTAT
>VOFC01006541.1_pt1 | contig 43764 bp, 71 predicted proteins | sample 5384161 | NCBI WGS metagenome assembly VOFC01 (sample SAMN12384722, study PRJNA508395) | human gut metagenome | isolation source: healthy gut B | host: Homo sapiens | reverse complement strand
AGATTGTGATCAGACCATTATCACTTTGCATGCGTCTGTTCGGTAATGTATTGAGGGCGTTTGTTATCATGGAGCTTTTAAAAGCAGTGGCTCCGGTTCTTATCCTGATACCATTTAGTTTTACTTCGATATTTTGATGGATTCTTGCAGGCATATGTATTCGTATTCCTGACAGCACTTTTCATGAATGAGGAACAGGAATAATCCCGAAATGACAGAACTTAAAAGAAACACAAATCTATAAGAAAAAAAGGAGATTAAGATTATGTTAGTAGCAATTGGAGCAGCAGTAGCAGTTTTAACAGGTTTAGGAGCAGGACTTGGAATCAGCCTTGCAACAGGTAAAGCAGTAGATGCATCATAAAGACAGCCGGAAGCAGAAAGCAAGATCAGCAAGAACCTGATCCTTGGTTGTGCACTTGCAGAGGCAACAGCTATTTACGGTTTCATTATTGGACTTCTTATCATCTTAATGCTGAAATAAGAAAAAAGTAAAATGAAGAAAGGCAGGTGGGACAGGTGGATACAGTTTAATGTGCCTTCTCTTTACGATCATCAACCTGATTGTCTTTTTATCTTTTGCTGAAAAAATTCTTATTCAAACCAGTAATGGGAATTATGGAAAACGTGAAAAAATGATTGCTGACGGACTGAAAAATGCCAGTGATAGTCAGGAAGAAGCGGCGAGACTGAAAGCGGAATATGAAAAGGCTCTGGAAGGAGCAAAGGCAGAATCCATTCAGATCGTGGAAAAAGCTAAGAAAACTGCAGCCGGAGAATCAGAGCGCGTATCCTTCAGGAAGCCAATACGGAAGCCGTAGGAATCCTGAAAGATGCCAGAAAGACGATTGAAAATGAACGTAAACAGACCATGAATGATCTGCAAAGTGAGATCGCAGGACTGGCAATGCAGGCAGCACAGGCATTGTGGATGACACAAAAAGGAAATCAGGATATATATGATCAGTTTCTGAAAGGTGCAGGTGATGCTCATGTCAATGAAGAGGTTAAATAAAGAGTATTGCTGTAGCCCTTCGACAAAAAGTATGCACATGTTTTATATGAGCTTGGAATTTCAAAAGAAGCGGTAGGAGACTGAAAAGGCTTTTTGAAGAAGTACCGGTGCTTGAAGAAACATTTGCAAGTCCGGTGGTACCGATGCGGGAGAAAATTAAGTTCGATCGACAAGATTTTCCCGGAAGAAATAAAAAACTTTCTCAGGTTGTATGCCGTAATCAGAGAATGAGCGAGATCAGTCAGATTCTTTTTGCTTATGACAGATACTGTAAAATGCAGGAAGGAATCAGATGGCAACGTGCTGGAAGCACCAGATGAAAAGCGACTTGAGAAAATCAGAGAATTTCTTTGTGAGAAGTACCATAAGACAGATGTGAAGATCGAGATAGTCAAAGATCCGGCATTACTTGGCGGATTTATCTTAAAGACCGGTGATGATGAATATGACTGGAGTCTGAAAGGAAGATTATCGAGATTAGAGCAAAAATTGACCTGAGGTGAACAAAGTGAGTTCAATTAGCTCAGATGAAATTATTTCTATTCTGAAAAAATGAAATAGAGAACTTTGATCAGATCAGTAAAAAGACAGCGAGGTCGGTACGGTTGTCTCTGTCGGTGACGGAATTGCAAATATCTATGGAATAGAGCATGCAATGTACGGAGAAATCGTGACATTTGAAAATGGACTGAAAGGTATGGTTCAGGACATTCAGAAAGATACGATCGGCTGCATCCTGTTCGGATCAGTGATGTAGAGATCAAAGAAGGTACGAAAGTGATGCGTACCAAAAGAAAGCCGGAGTACCGGTTGGCGATAAATTTATCGGACGTGTCGTAAATGCACTTGGAGCTCCGATTGACGGAGCGGGAGAAATCGAAGCAGAAGATTACAGACCGATTGAAAATGAAGCACCAGGAATCGTAGATCGTAAATCTGTCAATACTCCAATGGAAACAGGAATCCTTTCTATCGATTCTATGTTCCCGATCGGACGTGGACAGAGAGAGTTGATCATTGGAGATCGTCAGACAGGAAAAACTTCCATTGCTACAGACACGATTTTAAACCAGAAGGGGCAAAGGATGTTATATGTATTTATGCTAGCAATAGGACAGAAAGCTTCAACGGTTGCAAAAATCGTAAATACATTAAAAAACATGATGCAATGGATTATTCATCGTAGTTTCATCGACGGCAAGTGATCCGTGCACCATTCAGTATATTGCACCATATGCAGGAACCGCGATGGCAGAACATTTTATGCATAAAAAGGAAAAGATGTCCTGATCGTTTACGATGATCTTTCAAAGCACGCAGTTGCATACCGTGCATTATCCCTTCTCCTTGAACGTTCACCGACGAAGGCTTATCCTGAGATGTATTTTATCTGCATTCAAGACTTTTGAGATCAAGCAGTCTTAGTTGATGAACTTGGCGGAGGTTCTATAACAGCACTTCCCTATAATAGAGACTCAGGCAGGAGATGTATCAGCATACATCCCTACAAACGTAATATCTATCACAGATGGACAGATATTCCTGAAAGTGATCTGTTCTTCTCAGGTATGAGACCGGCCGTTAACGTAGGTCTTTCCGTATCCGTGTAGGTGGTGCAGCACAGACTAAGGCTATGAAAAAGGCATCAGGAAGTATCCGTATCGATTTGCACAGTATCGTGAGATGGAAGTATTTACACAGTTCAGTTCCGATCTGATGCAGCAACAAAGGAACAGCTGGAATATGGATCTGGTCTGATGGAACTTCTGAAACAGCCACTCGACATCCAATGTCCATGCATGAGATGGTCATCACCCTCTGCGCAGCACGAAATAAAGTGCTTCTGGGAATTCCGGTAAAAGAGGTTAAGAAAATTCCAGATGGATATGCTGAATTATTTTGCAACAGTTCATCCGGAAATCAGTGAAGAGATTGAGCAGACAAAGGCTCTGTCCGATGAACTGGCTGCAAAGATTGTGGAAACAGCGAAGGAATTCAAAAGACAGCAGGTGTTAATATGGCAAATATCAGAGAAATACAGACTCGAATCAACAGCGTCAAAGATACGATGAAGATCACGAACGCCATGTATATGATCGTCTACCAAGATGAGACAGGCGAAGAAAAAGAAATCCACAGAGAACCACCAACATTTGAGGAGCAGAACCCTGCAGAGGAAATCCCAGGAGTCGGAGAGCGTTCCAGAGAGGGAAATGATCTCTGGACAGAAATGAAGGAATCAGGAGTTCTTGAAAAAACAGCCTTAGTGTTCGGACAGATGAACGAGCCACCGGGATCCCGTATGCGTGTTGCTGAAACCGGACTTACAATGGCAGAGTATTTCAGGGATGAGAAGCACCAGAACGTGCTGCTTTTCATCGACAATATATTCCGTTTTACACAGGCTGGTTCAGAGGTTTCAGCACTTCTTGGACGTATGCCTTCAGCCGTAGGTTATCAGCCAACACTTGCAACTGAGATGGGTGAATTACAGGAGAGAATTGCTTCTACAAAGAATGGTTCTGTAACATCAGTACAGGCCGTATACGTACCAGCCGATGACCTCACAGACCCGGCTCCGGCTACAACTTTCGCACATCTGGATGCCACAACAGTTCTTTCAAGAAAGATTGTTGAACAGGGTATTTACCCGGCAGTAGACCCGCTTGAGTCTACATCACGTATCCTCGAGCCTGATATCGTAGGCGAGGAGCATTATCAGGTAGCACGAAAGGTACAGGAGATTCTCCAGAAGTACAAGGAGCTGCAGGATATCATCGCGATCCTTGGTATGGAGGAGCTGGCAGATGAGGACAAGGTGCTTGTATACAGAGCAAGAAAAAAATCCAGAAGTTCCTGTCACAGCCATTCCATGTTGCTGAGAACTTCACAGGTATCCAGGGTGTCTATGTGCCTGTAGAGGATACTATCAAGGGCTTCAAGGCCATCATAGATGGTGAGATGGACGAGTATCCTGAGAACGCATTTTTCAATGTCGGAACAATCGAGGACGTCAAGGAAAAAGCAAAGACTATGCAGCAGTAAAAGCATAAGGAAGGACAAATCGTATGGCAACAAATACATTTTATCTAAAGGTAATAGCTGCTAACAGAGTGTTTTACTCAGGAAGATGTCGTTCCATAATAGTCCCTGAGTTCGATGGCCAGAAGGAAATCCTCGCCCACCATGAGGATATGGTCATAGCCGTCGATGAGGGCGAGATGAGATTTCAGCCGGAGGGCAGTGACAACTGGGAGTACGCGGTAGTGGGAATGGGCTTCGTAGAGATAGTCAACAACCGTGTGACACTGCTTGTCGAGACAGCCGAGCATCCGGAGGAAATCGATATAGCAAGGGCAAGAGAGGCAAAGGAGAGAGCTGAGGAGCAGCTTCGCCAGAAGCAGAGTATTCAGGAGTATTATCACTCAAGAGCTTCGCTGGCCCGTGCCATGACACGACTGAAAGCAACTTCAGGAAAATAATAAATGTTAATAAATTACAAAAAAGAGGTTGTGACAACCTCTTTTTTTTGTTTACATTACACATGAAATGAGTTACAATGGCTATATAGGTTAGTAATATGGTCATAGAAGACAGGTGGGAATATGAGGATAGTATATGGACTGGGAGTATTGCTGGAAGCAATACTGATTGCACATTGCGCAATCTGTTCCTTTAAAAAACATGACAGACTCGGTAAAAGTGTGTGTATATATGAGACGTTGACATTTGCCTGCGCTATAGTCTTTTTGTTTTTACATTTGTGCCGGGGCACACTGTTACAGTACTTGCGAAAGGGCTTACTATGGCTCTGTTTGACTGGATGCTCATCGCTCTTATGTTTTATACACAGTATTATACAGGTGCTGTAAAGACCTTCAAGGGAGTGCAGGCTGCTTCCATGATATTTGCGGTGCTGGACACATAGATGCTTATAGAGAACACCTGGACTAATAAGATTTTTGATATAGAATCCATAAAAGCTGAGAATATTAAGGTGGTATTCAATAATGACAGCCTATGGTACAGGCTGCATTTTATATTCACATATGCGTTTGTGATTCTGATTATTTTTACATATCTGTATATGATTATCAAATCATCGCGCATGTACAGGGAGGCATATGGGGCTATAGCGGTAGTTATCTTTATCGGCTTTTCGTTTGACATTGCTACTATAGGTTCGGACTCCATATATGACCTCACCATGATTATATATGGTGCTATAGCTATTATCATATATTACCTGACATACAGATATGTGCCGAATGAGCTTATAGAAAATATGCTCTCTCTTGTGGTCCGCGATATGAACAATGGTATCATCTGCTATGACAGAAAGGGCAGGTGCATATATTACAATGACCTGATGGAGGCTATTTACAGGCATGGCGGCAATATGTCTGTTTATGAAAGTAAATATAGTCAGTGGATTGAAAAGCTGGGAGATGACAGAAGGGACAGTATGACCTTCCAGACAACAGATATTGAAATAAACGGTGAAAAGCACTACTTTGAGATTGCCTACAAGCGCATATATGATGAGAGCAATCGCGTTATATGTGATTATTTTGTATACAATGACCGTACACAGATGTATGAGTCGTGGGAGCAGGAAAAGTACAAGGCATCGCATGACAGTCTGACCGGACTTTTGAACCGTGACCAGTTCTATGAGGATGTGCACGATATGGTGAACAAGTATCATGACACAACCTTCTACCTGATTTGCAGCAATATAAAGGATTTCAAATTCATCAATGAGATATTTGGAATGGAGAAGGGCAATCAGGTGCTCCTAAAGCAGGCGAACCTCATGGCATCGAATCCATCTGAGAGGACCATTTGTGCAAGGCTTATGAATGACCGCTTTGCGCTGTGTCTGCCAAGAGAAGAGTTTGATGAAAAAAAAGAGTGGCAGATTCAATAAAAGAGCTGCAGCGTGAGTTTTCGGGCAATTCTTTCCATCTGCATACATACATGGGTGTGTATGAGATAAGAGACAGGGATGAGGCTGTCAGCATTATGGTAGACAAGGCTAATATAGCGGCAGACACCATAAAGAATAATTACGACTGCTGTGTGGCATACTATGATGAGCATCTGCTTGAGATATCAATAGAGCAGAGACGTCTGCTCGGTGAATTTGAGCCGGCATTGCAAAATGATGAGTTTGTCATGTACTTACAGCCACAGGTGAAACGTGATGGTGCTGCAAAGGGCGCAGAAGCGCTGGTGCGCTGGGTTCATCCATCAAGAGGCATCCTGACACCGTATGCTTTTATTGATATTTTAGAGAACGCAGGTCTCATTTACAAGCTTGACCTCTATATATGGGAGAAGGCAGCGCAAAAGCTTGCAGAGTGGAAGGAAAAAAGGCTATGGAAGCTATCATATATCTGTAAATATATCTACAAAGGACTTTTTTACATTATAGATATATATGAGACCTTTACAGGGCTGATTAATAAATATGGCATAGCAGCGTCCAATCTGCATCTGGAGATTACAGAGACAACGCTGATGACCGATTTTGAGAAGAATATGAATATTATCCACAAGCTTCAGGGCGTAGGCTTCAGGGTGGAGATTGATGATTTCGGAAGCGGTTACTCATCACTCAACATGCTAAAGGACATCAGTGCTGATGTACTGAAAATCGATATGGGCTTCCTTCGCAAATCTGAGAACGAGGTCAAGGGACAGGATATATTAGAGAGTATCATCACGCTTGCAGGCAAGATAGGCATGGACGTCATCACAGAGGGTGTGGAGACGAAAAAGCAGCTTGATATGCTTACAATGATGGGATGTCATGAGTTTCAGGGATATTATTTCTCAAAACCGGTACCGGTATCTGAGTTTGAAGAAAAGTATCTGGTATAGCTATCATGTATATCTATTATGTATATCCAATATATATTTTGGGTATTGTGCAAAATTTAATACACTGTATATTTGGGGCGGGTATTGAAATATCCGCCCTTTTTTTCTATAATAATAAACCGTGTGGATTGCTGTAAATATGTAATTGCTGTGGGTCACACGAGGGTGTGGCGGCTAACAGCGAATATGAGAAAAAGAGGCGAAAAATGACTGAAAAAAGAAAAAATAAGGATTCAGACATCAGAGACCTTTTTGCTGAGTGCTATTCTGGCACTTTCCGGAGGCTTTCAGGATGCCTACACCTACAATGTGAGAAATGAGGTGTTCTCGAATGCGCAGACAGGAAACGTAGTGCTGATGAGCCAGCATCTGATGATGGGTGAATGGATGAAGGGACTATCGTATCTTTTCCCAATCCTTTCATTTGCACTCGGTGTGCTTGTGGCAGAGAGAATCGGGCATAGATATAAGAAGGCAAAGCGCATCCACTGGCGTCAGATAGTGGTGGCGATAGAGATAATCATACTGTTTGTGGTGGGCTTCATACCACACAGGTACGACATGATAGCGACCATGCTTGTATCATTCAGCTGTTCTATGCAGGTGCAGTCCTTCAGAAAGGTAAACGGCTACGGCTATGCCAGCACCATGTGCATCGGCAACTTAAGAAGCGGCACAGAGAGTCTGTCAATATATCTGCGTGACAGAAATATCGGGGCACTGAAAAAGACCGCGCACTACTATGGAATTATTCTGATATTTGCAATAGGAGCAGGTATAGGCGGAGTGTGCTCACTGCACATAGGAATACGCGCTATATGGGCTTCAAGCGTGCTGCTTGCCATTGTATGTGCAATGATGGTCAGGGAACACTGATAAACAGTTACAAATAGTCACGAAATATATATAACGGAGATACAATATAAAATGAAATTATTAAAGCAATTTCTCATCATACTTGCGATTTCGTTTGTAGGTGAGATACTCAAATATTTACTGCCATTGCCTGTTCCGGCGAGCATATATGGCATGGTTATACTTTTCATAGGTCTGCTGACAGGCCTGATACCGCTTAACTCTGTAAGGAGTGCAGGCAAATTCATGATAGAGATAATGCCTGTCATGTTTATCCCTGCGGGAGTGGGGGCTTATGTCATCCTGGGGCAATCTTAAGCCGGTGCTCGTACCGGTGATTGTAATCACGGTTGTGGCACTTCTTACTGTAATGATTGCTACAGGACATGTTTCACAGCTCGTAATCCGTATGCAGAAGCGCAAGAGGGCTGATGCTGGAGAAAATAAATAAGATAGAGGATAATCATAATGGATAATTTGTTTCAGACATCGCTTTTTGCCGGTGTCACAGTAAGTCTGGTTGCATATCTGCTAGGTATGCTTTTAAAGAAAAAAGTTTAAGCTTGCAATACTCAATCCGCTTCTCATTTCAATAGTACTGACCATCATAGTGCTTGTTGTGGCAGATGTGGATTATGACACATACAATAAGGGGGCATCGTACCTTAGCTGGTTTCTGACACCGGCCACGGTATGCCTTGCGATACCGCTCTATGAGCAGTGGACCCTGCTCAAGAAAAAAATATAGCAGCAGTCGCGCTCGGACTCACGGCAGGCGTCATAACAAGTCTTGTGACAGTGCTTGTGTTGTCAGTGCTTATGGGGCTTTCACACGAGGACTATGTCACACTGCTTCCAAAGTCCATCACGACAGCTATCGGTATGGGCGTATCAGAGGAGCTGGGCGGATATGTGACCATCACTGTCGCAGTTATCGTCGTGACAGGTGTGCTTGGAAATATACTCGGAGAGTTTGTTTGCAAAATATTCAGAATCACTGAGCCTATATCGAAGGGACTGGCGCTTGGTGCGTCATCACATGCCATCGGAACAGCGAAGGCTATCGAGATTGGCGAGATAGAGGGCGCCATGAGCTCTCTTGCTATCGCAGTGGCAGGAATACTTACGGTGGTGTTTGCATCGGTGTTTGCAAACTTTTATTGATTTGTCTGAGATTGTGGTGCAAATGACGGAAGCGAGAGGCTGTGCATATCTGCCTTCGCTTCATACTACGCGGCTAAGGGCTTGTAAGAATTGTGATACAGGTTGTGACAGGTAGGACGCAACCGACTTTTTACGCGCCGTCCATGGCGCGGTAACGTCTCGCCCGTGCTTCCGTGCACGGGCGTTGCTGGATTGCAAACACAATTCCAACAATCCCTAGGCCGCTTCGTACAAGCTCAGGTAGATATGCGCAGCCTCGCGCTTCCTGCGCGTTGGCTTTTTCCACCATAAGATAAGTTCATTAAATAGTTATAGATGTAGACAATTGGTAAGAGTATATGTATGATTCAAGTCATATTAGTATTCTACAATCGTTGGAAAGGAATATTATGATAATTACAATTGCTAGAAAGTGCGGTTGCGATGCAGATAGTATCGGTAGAGCAGTCGCTGAGAAATATCATTTACATTTCATGGACAGAGAGGCTATTGCGGCCGGTGCCAAAGAGGCAGGCTGCTACGATGAGTATGAGGAGTTTTACAGTGAGAGACCGGTTAATTCCCTGCTTTACTCTATTGTGATGGAGACGGAGGAGGATAATGTGCTGCATGATACTCCGGCGAGGGCTCTTACATTTATAGACAGGCTGCCGCTTGAGGACGGCTGTGAGGGATATGTGATTCAGGGACGATGTGCAAACTTTGCCTTTCAGGGAAGAGATGATGTTGTCTCAGTTTTCCTGACAGCGAATGATGCCTTCTGCGTTGATACTGTGGCTGATACACATGGAGTCTCAGTGAGAAAGGCAAAGACTGTTGTGCGTGAGACAAATGACAACAGAAAGACCTATCACAAATACTATACCGGACAGGAGTGGGGGCAGGCAGAAAACTATGACCTGTGCCTGAATGTGGCAAAGCTCGGTGTAGATGGTGTGATTGCGATGATTGACAGCTTCATACAAAATAGAAAATAGAAGTGTATATACAAAAAGCCGAATCCGTGGGAGTGTGGATTCGGCTTTTTTGAGTTTGTTTTTGAAAATAAAAATTCATCGTTGGAAAAATGTACGGAATTATGTTACAAACACAGCAAAAAAATATCAAGAATAATGTTACAACGGGGATATATCTTGAAAAAATAGCTAATTAACGTTATAATATAATTAGCTAAAAAAGAAATAGGAGGAAGGCATATGAATACAGCAACAGCAACTGCAACAGAAATGCAGAACAATTTTGGGAGATATTTGAATCTTGTTATGTCAGGACATGAAATCATTGTTACAAAGAATGGTCATGAAGTGGGAAGATTTATTCCTAAGGATGCCGCAGTATCATATTTGACGGATTCTCTAACAGGAATTCTTCAGGATAATGGTAATTTAGATGAGATAAAAACCGAAAGTATGAGGGAAAAATATGGTTTTGTTGATTGATACTAACATTATACTTGATGTTTTACTAAGTCGCTCAGATTTTGTGAAGGAATCATCTATAATTTGGAAACTTTGTGAAACTGAACAGGCAAAGGGATATATATCTACATTAACTTATGCAAATATGATGTATATCATGAGAAAACAAATGACTCCAGAGCAGATAGAAGATGTATTCCGCAAGTTAAAACTTATTTTTGAGTTCGCTGATTTTAGTTCAGTTGTGCTTGAGATGGCTGTATATGAAGTGGAAAGATTTTGAAGATGCCATACAAAGTGCAACTGCTGAATATGTTCATGTAGACTATATTATTACGCGCAACATTAAAGACTTTACGCAAAGTAAGGTTATGGCACTTACACCTGCGGAACTTTTGGCAAGAATTTAATTGCAATGCTTCGGATCTGGAAATGTTTGCGCTTATGTCATATGAGGGGGATAAAGGAAGAACTGCGCCTGATTCGATAAATAATTACTTTGCCTATAAAACAATGAAAGCAGATGCCGGTTATGGAATGGCTTCTGCTGATGAAAATAGCTTTGTAAACGAAAAAGAAACAGCTTTCAGTGCCGAAGCATAATAATCGTATGAAATGTCTTGGTAGGATCATCAAAGTAAAAAGTCATTTCACCGTTATACTTTTTAACAATATTTTCTATACTACGCATACCGAATCCATGAAACTGTGGATTCGGTTTTTTAGTTGGTAAAAGGTTGCCATTTTTATCAATAGGATTTACGCGGCAGGAATCTATCAGGGTGATGATAGTCATATTTGTATTTTCTCTACAAAAGACACTTAATTCGATAAAAGGATTAACCGCCATCTTCTCGGCAGATTCTACGGCATTGTCCATAAGATTACCAAACAAAATGCTTAAATCATCATAGCTTACGAAATCAATGCACTTGCTTCTGATATCGATGTGAAATGCGATTTTTTCATGAGACATATTTTCTGGTAACGGCATATGAGAGAATTAAGCAGGTCGTTGTCGCAGACGCGCACAGAGTGCTGCAATTCGGGAGAACCGAGTACCCGGGTAAGATAGGCTGCAATTTTGTCGGTTTCATGATGCTCGTTTAAATCAGCAATGGCATTAAGGTGCTTCTTGATATCGTGAATGAGAACCTTCTGCTGTTCATCCTGTTCGGAAAGAGTCCTGTAGTACTCCGCAGAATCGGCATCGCGCTGGCTCTGTAGTTTTAATTCGGCTATCTGGGCATTCTTTTGTATGTGCTCGTAAAGACTGAATGCGAGGATGTTGATGAGCAGTAAAAAAGAAACAGCACAGGCTTATCATATAATTAAAAGGTGATTTAATCTCATAATAAATAAAAATATATATGAATGTATAAGTAATAAAAATTGAAAGAATAGGAACAATGATTAAAGTGAGTATTTCATAAGGAGAAAAATGAATACTATCTTCTTTATGAGTAAGCCTGTGCGAAATAAAATAAGTGACCACAAAATATAACAATTTACTCAAAAATGAGATAACATATAGAGAAATATAATCACTTAACTTATTATATATGTTGTATGAGAACGCAGAAAATAACCCCATGACAATGAGTTCGCTTAAAGACATGATTACAAGTAATAAAATGGAATGGAACAATAGTACATTGATACTGGAGGTCGTTGTTAATTTCATAAATATAAATGTTGCTAATAAAAATGAAATTGAATTTAATATAGGAATTTGTAAAAATGAGATGCAATATGCGATACAAAATAGTACGGATAATATAGAATATCGTTTGATATACGAAATCCTACATTCAAATATATTTGACACATATTGGACTAATATTATAGCTTCAACTATATAGATTAAAGAATAACAAAATATAACACTCATGATTACGTATATTACCTCTTACTTTCAATAAACAATAAATATGCATTCTTAAATTCTGTAAATTTGCGACGTGTAAGATAAGCAGTGAACAGGTCATCGCAGAGATAGATAAGCTCATGATCAAAGTGAGTCACTTTAGCCAGATTTACAATAAAACTGCGATGTGATTGAAAAAAGTTACTTTTGGGAAGTGCATTTATCCAAAACTGCAAAGTTTGTGTTGATTCGTAATCAGCAGAATTTGTATGTAGGGTTACATTTCTTCCCGTTGCTTCTATATATATTATTTCGTCAGTAGATATCCGGGCAACACCTGATTTGGTTTCAATAGCTACCAGACGATTTAAAGATGTATACAGTTCAAGTGCATCATCAAGATTTTGAAATAATCGTTGCTTATCTAGTGGCTTGGATAAATATCTAAACACATGAAAGCGCATAGCTGCATCCAGATATTCAATGAAGGATGTTACTATAAAAATAATAACGGATTCATTTTGCTGTTTAAGCTTATTACCTACATATATTCCATCAAGACCGGGCATTTCAACATCTAAAAAGACAATATCTTTATCGCCGTTATCGGACAGGAGCGATTCCCCATTATCAAAGGATACAATTTCAGGACATTTAGTTTTCTTTTTTGCCAAAGTAAGTGGTAATTAATTGTGATAGTACGCTAGTGATAGATGAGTCATCATCGCAAATAAGTATTCGCATAATAATTAATCTCCATAACAATAATGTGATTATATTATACAGGTAAATAGTGTATTAAAGCAACATAATGACATCAAAAAGACAAGAAAACGCTATTTTTGGTTATTTTTGTTTGGGAATATTTCAACTAGAAGTTCTGTGAATCTTTGGGCAAGTTCAATTGCAGAACTATCACATAGATTGAGACTATCCAAAATCTGAATAGGGGTGTTGGTAGTATGTGTGCATCCATTTATTAGATAATCAGGATTTACGTGTAATATATCACATATGGAAATAAAACATTCAAAGCTAGGGTGTTGTGAACCACATTCTATGGCTGAAACATGATTTTGTGAAACATTTAATCTTTCAGCAAGAACAGCCTGTGTCAAATTGAGTTCTTTGCGGCGAAGTTTAATTCTATGTCCCATGGTAATATAGTCAAAATCCAAAATATTAATACCTCTTTCATAGTGATAATCTAAACACAGTCGTAACAGGTATTTAAGTATTTATGAACAAAGTAAAACAGATAATATCATTGAGACAGATAAAATATACTTGTTTTAGATTAAAAATCTGCGTAAGAGTGGATTGTTAAGTAAATATTACGAAATATGCCCAATTTATACGTGACTAGGGCGATTCATTCAAAACCATAGAATTATTATTAACAAAGTTATAATATATATGCATGAAGTTGATGATATTATGTTGATGACAGACGAAAAGGAGAAAATGATGAATAAAAAGGTTGCAAAAGAAAAATTATGTTTTCTATGCAAAGAGAGTGTTAGGTGAAGTTCTTAGGCTTGAAGCTAATTCAACGTCATGCACCCTTTTTTATGAACCAAAGCAACCAGAAAACATTGCAAAATTTAAAAGAAAAACTAAATAACATGAGCGAGAAAATAGCAGATTGGCTTATCAGACAAAAAGCTATTGCCGCAGACGAACGTGAACTGTATGCATATGCAGTTCATTGTTTGTTTTCGCTCCTATATCCCTTAGTGTTTGCTTTGGTTATAGGGGCGTTTTTGCAAATGCCGATAGAGGCAGTAGCTATGATTATGCCATTTATAGCAGTTAGAAATTTTCCGGTGGGTATCATGCGGATAGATTCTATAAATGCCTTATCATATCCAGTATAGTAATTGTGACTATGCTACAGATATTAAAGTATATAAATAACAATATGTTCTTTAATGTTATATATATTGGCTCAAGTATCTTATTGATGATTTTTAGTCCAATAGATTCTGCAAACAAACGGCTTGATAATGATGATAAAAGATTTTGTAAAAAAATAACGATTTTAATTGTAGTAGTTCTGTTTATTATCGTGGAATTGCATTGGATAGCGGGATATAGATATTATACAAAGTTTATTGAATCTGGAGTAATGCTGGCAGAGATATTACAGCTAGTTGCTATATTTAACTTAAAGTATGGTAGAAAGTAAAGGAGAGGATTGCATGCATATTAGGTATTCTACAGATGATTATGAAAAATTAGACGGACAGCATAATATTATGGTTTTAGTTGGAAATGGGTTTGATATTGCCGTTTTGAACAAATTTGGTGATAAAAAGATGAATGGAAAATCCACGAAATATTCTGATTTTTTTGAGTATGTTACATATTTTAGATTATGTGATGATAATAACTTAATATATAAGAAGATGAAAGAGGATCATGAGCAGGATAAAGAGAACTGGTGTGATTTTGAAAGCTCTGTTGATGAATTACTGGGGGAGATGATAAATGATGGACGACAAGGCGAAATTCCAAAATTAGAAACGGATCTTGACGCTATACAAAATTCATTTTCTCGATTCTTGAATGATATTGTGACTACTGATGTGGTGTTAAAATTAAACGATAAGTCAAAGGCGAATAAGTGGGCAGATACAAGCTTGAGCAAGTTTATGGGAGATATTAACCCTAAAGATGATATGATGTTTGTGAAAAATACATATCATTATAATTTGTACAATTTTTTATTTATTAACTTCAACTATACAGAATTACTTGATAATTACATATATTTAGATAAGTCACAATTTGAACCGCATAGGTACAAAAAAATGCAGATAGAAATTTTACATTTTTCCCAAATCCTGACGGAAAATTAACGGAATTTAATGAGGATACTTCTTGGTCATCTTATATTATGACAAATATTATTCATCCGCATGGAAGACAGAACATACCTCGCTCAATGATATTTGGAACAGAACTGAATGAGTATGATAAAAGTCATGTTGAGAAGAGACTTATTAAATCCTATTGGGCACAAGATGACTTAAAATATAGAAAATATTTCGAGGATACAGAGTTATTTATTATTTATGGAATGTCCATGTCGAAAACAGATAGCTGGTGGATGAATAATGTATGTAGTTGCTTGGAAAAGGGAAAATCGGAACTGATTATTTATAATTTTGAGACTAAGCTTCCTGAGGAGAGTGTAAAGGATAATTTTTTGAAGGCATGCACAAATAAAGGAAATATAAATATTGAAGAAATAAAAGAGAAAATATTTGTTGTTCAATTACACAATAATGATAATTACTTTTTAGGTTTGAGAGAATAAAATGTTTTTTATAAATAGAAAATGACCAAAAATGGCTGTAAAATGTTGTTTCGTGTAAATAGTATTGAAAACAACGAAAACGATGATAATCGAAAGTGTCATCAACTTCGAGCAACAATAATTATTGTTATGTAACTTATTAATGAAATTTTAAACGTAAAGGAGAAATTTATGAAGAGAACTTTAATTGCACTGTCAATGTTTGGATTAGTTATGGTAACTAGCTCACCGGTATTTGCTAAGAATGCCTCAAATACTAATTTGCCTAGTAAAGTTGTTTCGTTTAGCTATAGCACATCAGCATATACTGATCTTAGAGAAAAGCAGGACACATCATCGCATTACATAAAAAATAATTCGGGTTTTGATTTATGGGTTGAGTCATTAACATCAGGAAATGTTAATAAGACAGTTAAAGGATATGCAATTATTCCGAGTGGTACGGAAAGGAGAATTAGAAATACAATTAAAGAGAGTGGATATTCATATTGTAAATTAGGAATCACTTCCGCAAAATCATCAGTAAGTGGAAGAGTGAGCGGAAAATGGAGTCCTGACTGTGCAGGATCATATCCAGCAGCAAACTAAGTATGGAATAATAGGTACTCATCGTTCGGACTATAATTGGACAATGAGTACCTTATTTAACAATAGATATGAGAAGAAGCAATTTATTGGGAGAACATTATGAAAAGAAAACTAATCACGACAATCCTTACATTATCTCTTTGCCTGTCATGCTTTACAGCATGTTCGTTTAATGCAAAGAAAGTATCAGACAATATAGGAAAAGGCAATGAAAGTGATCTGCCGGAGGCAGAGGATGTAGTCATAGATGACAAGGACGATATGTACAATATAGGAGATGAAATTGATGTAAAGACGGTAGAGTACGGCACTGACAGAGAGTATATCGAAAAGTGCTATACCGTAAACAGTGTTAAGTTATATGATACAGCTGCTGAGGTGGATGGAGTATCGGATAATCTTATTGAGATTGATTATTACATGGGTGCAGATCCGGAGAAGCCTAAAGCAATGAAAAAGGAAGAAGTAGCCTCAGGAAAATTTTTATATTGCGATGTATCTGTCAAAAATGTAGAGGATAACACATGTACAATAGGGGATATTTCACTGGTGTATGAGGTTGACGGAGCATGTCGGCTTGTAGGCAGTCCGGTATATTTTTCAGCGGCAAAAGATCTGGATAATGTAAATTATGACTATAATCTGCTTCAGGGACAATCAATGGATGTACAGCTTGGCTGGTGTGTAGATCCTGATTTATTGCAGATAAGTGATATGGATATGAGTAAGTTGTATTTAGCTGTTAATTTTAACGGCGAAGAAGAAAACAGGCAGTACATAAAGCTTGGATTGGAGTAGTATATGCAGAAAGTTTTGCGAACAGAGATTAAAAAAGCGATCATGACAAGATATTTTATCATCTCGATTGCTATTGGTATACTTATCAGCATGTTGGGACTGGTTTATAATGTAGGACTTTTTGTGGAAATCAAAGATATGATGGGATGAATCCGTGTTACGAGGCATTTACGCTGTTTAATCATTGGATTGGTGGAGAGGGGTTTTCACTGGGGTCTTCTTTGTATTTTTTTGTATTTCCAATCCTTATTGCAATTCCGTATGGATGGTCTTACTGTGGAGAACAAAAAAGCGGATATATGAGTCAGATGATAGTAAGAACGGGAAAACAGAGATATTTTAACGGCTAAATATATTGCAACTTTTATTTCCGGTGGACTTACCATGGTAGTCCCGCTGATTACGAATTTTATGCTTACAGCATTGTTTGTTCCCGCGATAAAGCCGGTTCCTACATATGATACAACGTATGGAGTATTTGGAAATTCTATTTTTTCAGAACTATATTATACACATCCGCTGGTATATGTATTGCTATACCTGTTTGTGGATTTCATGTTTTGTGGTGCTCTGACATGTCTTACTATGTTGTCTGCTAGTTTCATAAAATATAAATGGATAAACTGTATTTTGCCGTTTGTTGTTTGTATGGGAATAGCACTGCTTGGAAATATAATATGCTCTAATGAACCGGAAGCGGTAAATTACCAATTATCGCCATTCTATTTTACTAAATGTGTTCAGACGAGTTATCCGACAAAGCTGTCTGTTATTGTCGGTATGTTGTTATTGATGGTAATTGTAACAGTAGTATTCAACACTGTTTTTATGCGTAAAAAAGATATAATGTGAGGCCGGATATATGAAACTATGGAAAATGTGCTGGTATGACATCAAAAACGGTTGTCTTAAAAATATAAAATTATTATTGTTTCCTATAGTATACGAGATTGTGGTTTTGTTTGCGATGATGCAGAAAGTAGTCTCGTATGAGAAGTACGGCATGGAAGTGGAAAAACATCTGGGAGATATATTGTTATACAATTTCGGAGGTATGCCTAAATATGTTTTGTCTGCAGAAAAGGTTTTTGAGTTTCCGGTAATCTGGACAGTATTTTTAGTATTGATTTTGTTTGCTACGCTTAGTTATCCAATGACTAATTTACAGGGATTTGGCAACAAGGTGCTTGTAAAGGGACAAAATCGGATTAAATGGTGGTTGTCAAAGTGTTTGTGGAATCTGCTTTGTAATGTGATATTTTTTGGCATAATAATTGTTATTATGCTGATATTTTGTCAGATAAAAGGCATACTGTTTGATATGCATATAAATACCGAGATGCAGACCGTCTTTTTTGAACCGGATGCGGATACAGAACTTGTAAAAGATGCATTTATGCCATTTGGCGAGCTGGTTTTGGTGTTTCTATTGTCAGTAACAATATGTCAGCTTCAGATGTTGCTTTGTTTGTGGTTCAAGCCTGTATACAGTTTTATGATAATGTGTATGCTGATGCTTGCGTCAGCGTATTTTCAGAGTGTTTTTTTAATAGGAAATTATGCAATGCTTATAAGGCATTCATGGATAAATGTGGATGGAATGGATTGTAGCATAGGCATACCTGTTACGTGTGTTCTAATTGTGTTTACTGTAATTGCTGGATTTATACGCTTTAAAAGGTTTGATATCATTCAGGAGGAGAATTGAAAATGACAGAGATAGAAGTTAAGAATCTGTGTAAAACAATAAATAAAAACATGGTGCTTGATAATATTAACCTACATATGGTATCGGGGCAGGTTTATGGCTTTCAAGGGATAAATGGATCGGGTAAGACAATGCTCATGAGAGCGCTTATAGGACTTATACATCCAACAAGCGGCACGATATTAATCGATCAGAAGGAATTGGGAAAGGATATGGATTTTCCGAAAAGTATTGGATTTTTGTTGGAGAATCCAACGTTTCTTGATATGTATTCAGGACCGGATAATTTAAGATTGCTCGCTGGGGTGGATAACAATATATCGGCAGATATGATTAATAAGGAAATAGACAGTCTAATAGAAGAGGTGGGACTGAAAAGTGCCCGAAACAAAAAATACAAGAAATATTCTCTTGGAATGAAGCAGAGACTTGGAATTGCGGCAGCAGTACTGGGAAATCCGGATATTGTTGTGCTTGATGAATCTACAAATGCTCTTGATGATGATGGTAAAGATATGGTTAAGCGCATAGTGAAAATGCAGAAAGAACGAGGTGCACTTGTGATTATCTCCTGCCATGAAATGCAGACACTTGAGGAACTCTCAGATGAGATTGTAAGACTTAAGGAGGGCAGAATATGCGAGTGAGAAAAAGGGTGACGATTTTCATATTGTTATCGGCTATCATTATAGCGTATATTGTCCGGGTAACAGTGGTTAATAAGAATGCAGAAAGGACTCCTGTTGTTACTTACAATGTTGGGGAAGTAGTAGATTTTGGAACTGACTACATAGATACCGCAGATGAAGCAATACCCGGATATGCCATACAGGTATTGGGTTATGAACTGGTCGACACAAAAGAACTCTATGACAGATACAATATGGGCGAGGTAGAGGAATATGCATTAAAAAATACACCATTTTATTGTCTGCTCAAGATACGTTTTTACAATAACGATTGTGATATGGGGGAACAAGGCGGTCTTATGCTTAGCAGATACAGTCTTGTTGGTGACAATTATATGAGCATGGTAAGTGAGAATGTATTCTGTACGATGTATCCGGATATGCCCGGAATTTCGTTTTCTTTGAGACAAGGAACAAGCATGGAACTTGAGTTGCCGTATCCGATTACACGTAATGAAGGGCGCACAAAATCAGATATGGAGGAAAAAGCGCCTATGCTGGAAATATCAGAGTTTCCTAATCGGAAAGTGTTAAAGGCTGGGTAAGAATGTGAATATATGAACTCCGGGCAGATTGCTGCTCCGGAGTTTTTTTATTACCTGTTTAAATCTATTACCACTATATATTACAATATAAAAGTATAAGGGCAAAACCTTAAGCGCTTGAGGATAAAAAAGATTGGATAAGGAGCTTATGAATAAAAAAGGAATTTGAACAATTTGTTGAGGAGAGTGGAAAAGACATATTAAGATATTGCCGCATGATTGCATATAGCAATGAAGCCGGAAATGAACTCTATCAGGACACAATGTTAAAATTGCTAGAAAAGCAAGAGAGCTTAGACTGTGAGCAGAATATAAAGAGCTATGCAATATCCATATCAATTTTGCTTTTAAAGAACAAAAAACGTAAGTACGCGGTCAGAAATAAAAAGGCCGTGTTTGTAAGTCTGAATGATTTGGCGGATGAAGATGGAAAGCAGATACGAAATGAAAATATACTTACACCTGAAGAACAATATATGAAGAAGGATGAGACATATCTTGTAAAGCAGCTCGTATATGAACTCCCGGAAAAGTACAAAATTCCATTATATATGAATTATTCTGCAAATATGAGTGCCGAAGATATTGCAAAGACATTGGACATCCCACTTGGAACTGTAAAGACACGTATCAGGAAAGCAAAAAAGATGTTAAAGGAGAGACTGGAGGCTATAGGATATGACAGATGAAAAATTGGAAAAAATATTACAACAGACGCTTATTCCGAAGGTGGCATGATGGATATTTATCTATACAGAAAAGTGCGAAAAAAGCAGAAAGAAGTTTGTCAAGATATTTGCAGCAGTAGCGGCATGTCTGGCACTGATTTTAGGAATTAATGCAAGCGGAACTTTTACAATTGGTACAGATAAAGATACAGACCAAACAGTAGCCGAAAATAGTCCGTTTGTTATAACCTGCTATGCAAAAGAATTGGAAAAGGGGGTAAGTGTACCGCTCAAGTTTGCCGGATATGATGAAAATGGCTATGTTATAAACAGAGGAGAAGATGGTGAGAGTGTAGCTTATAATACCGGGATACGCTTTAAATGTGAAGGCGATAATATTGCCACAGTAACTTACAGTATAAAGGGAGCTGCCTTTTGGATTTGTGAAAAACATGGAAATAGTATAATAACTGATTGTACAGAGTATACAGGGAAATATTTTAATGCTGGTGGTTTTGCGCCGGAAGGCTGCAAGGAAGATGAGACAGATGAAGAAAATTATGATATACGTGAGCTTTCAAGTTATACGTTAGCATATGATAAGCAGGAGTCTGATACATCTATATTTGCTATCAAAGGTATGAAAAAAATAAGAATATTTATGAGTTATTTGAATCTGATTTTGTGGATGATAATGTTGAGGGAATTACCAAACTTACTGATGATGTAGTGATAACATGTACAGTTACCTATAATGATGGAACCTCAGAAAGTAAGGAGATTGGTCTTAAAGGGATTAAAAACTATAAAAAATGACGGAGAACAGTCATGTGAGGTAGCTGATTTTGCATGTGAGCTTAAATAAGAAGGGAACTGATATAAATGAATAAAAAAACACTAATTAAAGTATGCGCAGTTACATGTGGATTAAGTCTGACACTAGCTGGATGTACATCTTCAAACAATAGTAATGACATAAACAATACAGAAAATTATAATACAGAAATTAATTCTCAAGATACTGAAAAAAACAGGAAGCAAAGAAATAATAAATAAGAAAATTGATGAAAATATATATTGATGCAACCTTGCAAATGCCTGAAACACAGTTAAATGAATATAACACTAAATTAAAAGATTTTAATCTGAAGGATATTATGACTTATCTGTATCCGGATATAGAGGAAACAGAGCTGGTAACTGATGAAAGTGGAGGAATCGGTTATGGTGCTGCTTATATTGGCGGAGAATCAGGTTCCGTGAGCTATTCAAAGGATGATGATACATCATATCTGCAGTTGCTTTGTGGATATGCAGATGAAAAAAAGCTTGCAGAAACTAAGGCGCTACAGTTTGAATCTATAACCGATGCAAGGGCAAAGGTAAAAGAACTGACTGATAAAATGGGAATACCGGGCGAGCTTGGTAAAGAGAATATTACGGCATTTAATAGTGCTGATTTAAACAATATACAAAGCAATATGGAACAGGATTCTGATTATAAAGACCTTCTAAGTGCAAAAAAACAGCAGAGCAGTACAATTGGGATAGATACAGAAATCTATTGTTTTACATATGGAATAAAGATAGACGGTCTGCAGGTGTATGCAAATGATGATCCGATATTGCAACAGACAAGAGATGTGCTGATTGCACAGCCTGTAAACATTGAGGTTATGATATCAAATAGAGGAATAGAATCAGTTTTTGTATCAGGAATTATGGATGAGCCTGATGTATGTAATGCAAATGTTGATATTATCGGAGAAAAGGAAATTACAGAGGCTTTAAATAAGAAATTCGGAGACGTGATACTTACTGATGAATATAAAGTTACTAATATATGGATGGAATATTTCCCGCTTTTGCAGAATGATTCATTTACGGATATAAAACTTATTCCTGTATGGTGTCTTGATTTTGAAGTAAATGGAAATGGTGCTGAAGATGGTGGATATACAATTAGAATAAATGCAATTACGGGAGATGAAATAGCATGAATAAAGTCATTAGGGCAGAATTTGGCAGGACAATAAATGCAGGACTTATAATTGCGATAGCAGGTATTATTTTCAATATGCTTTGATTCATTTAACGATTTGATAGCCGGCTTAAGAAACGGACAGGGATATGTAGGATATTTTTTCTCCAATGCTGCTTTTGGTGGAATGTGTACCCATTATATGCTGCCGGTATTTACAGCATTGCCATTTTCTGTAAGCTTGTGTCAGGAACGAAATAATAAAGCTGTTTCCTATATTGTTTCCAGAGAAGGAAAAAAACAGATATATATTTGCAAAATTTATCGTTAGTGCTATATCCGGAGGATTTGTTGCGGCATGTGGAACTGTATTGTTGTTTTTAATGCTTGCAATGCGATTTCCTATTGCCGGAGACGAGTTTGAGGGAGCAGTGGTATCAGATTATTTTCATGAATGGAGCGCTGTATATTATCCGCAGTTATATATACTGACGTTGAGTATATTGGCATTTTGTCGTGGTGTTATATGGTCAAGTCTGGCTCTTTGTGTATCATTGTATACAAGCGATTTTATGGTAGTACTTCTCTCTCTTTTTTGGGAAGCTATGTGCTGGTGCGGATATTTCAGATAATAAGGGTACCTGATATGGTTAGACCGGATATGATTCTTATAGGGCAGGTAGTTATAAAATCAAGTGGATTGACGTTGCTTATAGCTATTGCCATATCACTTACAATTGTCACACTTATAGGTGCTTTTTTGTTGGAAAAATGAAGGAGGGCTTAAAAAGTGGAACTATTTATTAAAGCAAACTGGGTATCAAGATATAATCTTCGTATGTTATATGAGAATATAAGAATTCCGATTGCAATATTTGTGGCTATGATATATGTAATGGAATCACTTACCGATATTGCATCTTTTAGCAGTATTGTTAATGTAAAAGTAACACCGTATGCTTTTGTATTTGTTATAAACAACTATAGAGTACAGTTTATAATAGCAGCATGTGCGATTATTATTTTCGGAAATGCGCCATATGAAAATGAGACATATCGGTATATGGTATCACGTTCCGAAAAAACGGCATGGGGACTTGGACAAGTCATATATATTATTAAAATGACACTTATATATGTTGCAGGTATTTTTGCTGCAAGCATAATTCCATATATAACCCGAATAGATTTTTCCGGAGAATGGGGTAAAATATGGGGAACATTAGGTAAAACTAACGCAGGAACACAGTATGGCATACAATTAGCGGTGTCTCCAAATATAATAGCAAATTACACACCTCTTTTAGCACTGGTAATAAGTGTTATACTCGAATTTTGCAGTGTGTTATGGCTGGGACTGGTGATATATTGGGGCAATAAAATAACCGGTAAGGGTGTAGGAACTGTTATTGGTATTATATTATCGGTGCTGGATGTGTGTATAGCAAATGATTGGATGGGTTATGCGTATAAGTTTTCACCTATGAGCTTGTCCCAGTTAGCGCTGTATTATGGATATGCGGCAAAATGGGGGCTCAATCTTGGATATACATTTAGGTTCTTTAGCATAACGCTAATTGGACTGGGAACTTTATGTATTGTTGCAAATAATAAGGGAAAACTGGTAAAGAGGTTAAAGAATGGAAAATAAAAGTTTGATTAAGCTGAATGATGTTACGGTTAAGTTTAAAGAGCATTTAGTATTGGACAAGGTATGTATGGAATTTGAATCTGGGAAAATATATGGAATAATAGGACGAAACGGTTCAGGAAAAACAGTGTTGCTTAAATGTGTTTGCGGATTGATGGATACAACTGATGGCACGGTGTCAGTCAATGGGAAAATAGTAGGAAAAGATGTGGATTTTCCGGAAAATATAGGTTTTATAATTGAAAATCCCGGATTTCTACCACATTATTCAGGTTTTAAAAATTTGAAATATCTTGCATCAATACGAGGAACGATAACAGATGATGATATAAGAAGATGTATTAGAACTGTTGGTTTGGATCCGGACGATAAAAAATCAGTAAAGCACTATTCTCTTGGAATGAAACAAAGACTTGGTCTTGCACAGGCTATGATGGAAAATCCGGACATTCTTATACTGGATGAGCCGATGAATGCACTTGATAGTATAGGCGTAAGTGATATAAGAGAAATACTGCTTGATCTTAAAGAGCAGGGGAAACTGGTTATTTTAGCCAGTCACATACATGAGGATATAGAAATATTGTGTGATGAGGTCATGAAGATAGAGGATGGAAAGGTCAGTAAGATGTAAAAGAGAACCCAATAACACAATTATTGTATTTTATAAAATAATCCGCTATACTATGATTAACAGTTATAGCGGATTTTTTTTATGGAGGCTTTGATGGATAGAACATTAAAATTACCGGTTGGAATAGATAATTTTGAAAAAAATACGAAAATCGGGCTTTTATTATATAGATAAAACGAGGCTTATAGAGCAGCTCCTGCAAAATTGGGGAGAAGTAAATCTTTTTACCCGTCCGCGTCGTTTCGGTAAGACTCTTAATATGAGTATGTTTAAGAGTTTTTTTTTGAAATAGGTACGGATAAATCTATATTTGATGGCTTGTATATTTCACAAAATACAGCTTTATGCAATGAATACATGGGGAAATATCCGGTTGTGTTTATATCATTTAAAGATGTTAACGGGTTAACGTTTGACAGGGCATATGATGCACTTGTCCAGATAATAGGTGAAATAGCAAATGGATTTTCGTTCCTAATGAATAGTGATAAGCTCAGTAAAAATGAAAAAAGAGCAGTATCAGGGAATTATACAGATTAAAGATGGAAAATATCATATGAGTGATGGTGTGGTTATTTCATCATTAAAAGTGTTATCTCAGCTTTTGACTAAACACTATGGCAAGAATACTATTTTTATAATAGACGAATATGATGTACCGCTGGATAAAGCATTCCAGCACGGTTACTACGATGAAATGGTCGAGCTTATCAGAGGTATTTTGGGAAAAGTTTTAAAAACAAATGATTATTTACAATTTGCAATTCTTACAGGGTGTCTTCGTATCTCGAAAGAAAGCATTTTTACCGGAATAAATAATTTTAAAGTTTTATCGATTCTTGATGCCAGATTTGACGAGCAGTTTGGATTTTCGGATGATGAGGTGAAAAATCTTCTTGCAGACTATGGACTGGCATCACATTTTGAAGAGGCAAAGGAGTGGTATGATGGTTATCATTTTGGTAATGTGGATGTATACTGTCCTTGGGATGTTATAAATTATGTGGACAATCTTGTTGCCAATCCAACTGCCAGACCACAGACTTACTGGATAAACAGTAGCGGAAACAGCCTTGTAAGACGCCTTATAAATATAGCTGATTCGACAACCAAGGATGAGGTTGAGCGCTTAATTGCCGGAGAGTCTATTGAAAAAGTGGTTCATCTTGAACTTACGTACAATGAAATAGACAAAAATATAGATAATATATGGAGTGTACTTTTTACTACAGGATACCTGACAAAAGTAGGTGAAGTGAAATTGCCGGATAGTGAGAATTATGCACTTAAACTTGTTATCCCAAACAAAGAGGTCAGAGAAGTTTTTATTCTGCAGATACAGGAATGGTTCAAGGAAGTTGTAGCAAAGGACAATGATGAGATCAGAGTGCTGTCAAAGGCTATTCTTGAGGCTGACACTGAAAAAGATTCAGAGACAGCTCAATATAATCATGGATCGTATGATAAGTATTCTGGACACTAAGGCTCGCGATAGACAGAAAGAAAATTTCTACCATGGTCTTTTGCTTGGCCTTTTGAGAGGAAGCAATCCGAACTGGCTGATCAAATCGAACAGGGAATCAGGGGATGGATTCAGTGACATTATCATAAAACCGGAGGATCCTGATTCGGGAATTATCATAGAGGTCAAATATGCAACGTCTTTTCAAGGATTGGATAAATCTTGTGAAGATGCAATGAATCAGATAAATACACGCAGATATGATGCTGTACTTCGTGAAGAGGGCAGATGCAATATCATAAAATACGGAATTGCATTTCATAAGAAGCGCTGTAAGGTGGTATCGGATAAGTAAATAGACTTAATAAAAAGATATTCTGATAAATAGGTTGATAGTAAAAAGTCGTGACAAAAATCCATTGCAATAATTAAAATTGCAATGGATTTTTTTATTTTACAACTATGACACATCACAGGTTTATAATTATCATAACAATTAAACATCAGCAATCAATCAAGGAGAAGAAACTATGAAGAAAAAAGAAAATTACAGCAATAATGGCAGTGATTATGATGGCAGCGGGGCTTTCAGCCTGCTCACAATCAAATGCCAAGCTAGAGGGAAAATCCGGTATTGTAAAGGATGAGGCTTCAAAGACAGAAGGTGACACCGGTGTAGTAGACCAGGCTCCGGCTACGTATGTGCAGGATGCGGAGTATGTTAACAAAGACGATATCGTGTCAGTTGATGATACAATTGAGATAAATGGAATTACTTATAAAATTGAAAAGTACGAGCATACAACGGAGTTTGGAAACAGAAATAAGGATACTGTTGCAGATTTTTTTGAAAGATAGCTGTGAAGGAAATATAGATGAAAATTATAACCTGAGCAATGGCTATAGTTATCTTTTTTATAACGTTGACAATCACTTATAAGGATGGAGATGATAAGCAGATTGAAGGTAATAGAAATGTGGGTGTTCTGTATGCCATCAAGGATGATATGGAGAGAATACAGGAAAACTCAGATTGTGTATATATAGACAACTATTGGCTTGGAGGAGATGAAAGTGATGTATATCATTATGTTTTAGGCAAAGGCGAGTGTATTACATCAGAGCTTGGATATATTATTCAGGATGAGGGAATACCTGAAGACTCTAAGTATATTTATTATTGTATAGAGGGTATAGATTCAAAAACCAATGATAAGGTGCAAAAATATTTTAAACTGGAGCTGTAGTTATGAATAGAATATTTAAACTCGAAATAAAACGTGCTTTTAGAAACAGATTATTTGCTGCCACATTGTGTGTTGCGTTTGCAATATGTGTATGGCATTTTATGAAATGTGTGGATATGGAGGATGTATGTTTACTACGACACGTATCCATTGTCTGCATATGAGAAATGGATAGGTGCGGATAATGCAAGTGTGCAGCCGTTGCTGCTTTATCTGATAATGCCTGCTTTGTGTGCAATACCGTATGGCAGAAGCTTTTATTTTGATGTTAAGTCAGGGTATGCTGCCCAGATTATATCAAGAGGAAAGAAGAGTGATTATATAAGAGCAAAATACGGAGCTGCATTTGTAAGCGGTGCGCTTATTGGAATGATACCACTGGTGTTTGACTTCCTGCTTACTGCAATGGTATTTCCGATGGTAATACCACAGGTAGGAACAGGCATATTCCCGGTAGCGGCAATGGATATCATGTCAGGGGTATTTTATACACATCCACTTGTATACAATCTGCTTTTTTGTGCTGATTGATGGCTGCTTCTGGGGACTTTTAAACTGTGCGGTGTTGTGGGCGGTTAATTTTGTAAGAAACCGGTTCTGGATATTGCTGACACCGTTTATCATATACATATTTGTGTTCTGCATGGTTCATTTTGTAAACAGGGTGAGTTTATCACCGGTAATGTTTCTTAGGCCAAGTGCGCCGTTTAGAAATGATATCCGGGTTGTGATCTGTGCGTTTATTATCCTTATAGTGGTAAATGTGATATTTTACATACATGCGGTAAAGAAAGAGCTTGTTGCTTATGAATAGGAGAATTTTTGCAAATCTGATCTTATATGATATCAGAAAAGGATTTAGGGAAAACAAGATAAAATGGTTAGTCGGAGTATTCATATTTGTATTTTTTTTTCATTTATCACCGTCAGTGATTTTAGTGTAAATTCACCGGAGCTTGGATTTTTGGCATACTTTACAAATATACTTCAGGGTATGCCGCCATACATAAAGACAGATGACAGCGTATTCACCATTCCGGTGTCATGGTTTTTGTTTTATGCGTTTTTATTTTTTGTGGTAGGATTTTATCCATTGTCAGATCTGTATGGTGCAGGCAAAAAGACACTGATATTGTCTGGCAGCAGGTTTAAGTGGTTATGGAGTAAGTACATATGGACGCTCATAAATGTGATTATGTATTATGCTGCAATGATACTTGTTCTTGCGGCTGTGACATGTGCAATCGGGAAGTGGAGCACAAAGCCTGATGATATGCTCATGGAAATGGGAATAGATATGCAGCGGTTTTCGACCGGAAATGAAGTGATTGTATGGCTGATACTGCCAATGATATGCGCCTGTACAATTGCGGTGGTGCAGCTTACTATCAGTATTTTTGCCGGTGCGATCGCTGGATATATTGTTTCAATAGTTTATCTTGTGGTGTCTGTTTACTGGGTGAGTCCGTTTCTTATGGGCAATTATCTTATGATCATCAGAAACAACAGGCTCTGTGCGGGCGGAATGGATGCGGCTGCCGGAATAATAAGCTGCATTATTGTGATGGTGGTTTCTATTGTGTCCGGAAGTGTGTATTTTAACAGAAAGAATATTTTGTGAGGTATTTTATGAAGATAGAGATAGAACATGTTTCTAAAAAGATAAAGGATGCTCTGGTACTCGATGATGTATGCATGACACTGGAAAGTGGTAATATATATGGATTTAAGGGCGTAAACGGCTCCGGCAAGACAATGCTGATGAGAGCGGTAAGCGGACTTATGTATCCTACAAGCGGTACCATCAGTATCGACGGCAAGGTGCTTGGAAAAAATATGGCTTTTCCGGAAAGGATAGGAATGCTTATTGAGAATCCTGCCTTTATAGATAGTTATACAGGCTATGACAATCTAAAAATGCTTGCATCAATAAATAAAGGTGAAGTTGATATAAGCAGGGCACTTGAAACGGTTGGACTGAACCCACACGATAAGAGAAAGTATAGAAAATATTCTCTTGGAATGAAGCAGAGACTGGGGATTGCCTGTGCCATTATGGAGGAACCAAAGCTTCTTTTGCTGGATGAACCTTTTAACGCCCTGGACAAGGAGGGGCAGGAAAAACTGTCAGAAATCATAAGGGATATGCGTGATAAAGGAAGTCTTATACTGCTTAGCTCTCACGATAAGGATGAGCTTGAAAATCTATCAGATGTAATCTATCTGGTGGACAGCGGAAGGTTTAAATTGAAGTGACGAGGAGAATTTATTATGAAGCAAAGAAAATCAAAACAAGTAAGGCTTTTTTTTTTCGGGAATGCTCATAGGAATTGTGATGATTGCTGTTTTGGCAAGGATTGTTTATCTGAATCATTGCTATCCATCCCCAAAGGTCATCACATATACAGACAATGACACTATAAAGCTTGGAAATTATGAGATAAAGCAGACCGGATGGGAGTGGGGCGATGGCAGTCTCCTAAAAAGAAAAATGTCCTGATTATGCATATGATCAGACGGATGATGGTTCAGAATATCCTTTCGACAGTGTGCGTGTGGGTTTTATAACCTTGTCAGTTACCAAAGTAAAGGACGATACAACATCACTTGATCTTACAAGCCTTGCATTTGAAATGGGAACCAATGGTGATCAGTATGACATGGAGCTGTTTTTTAAATTAAATCCTACGTTGGAATCTTTGGAAATAAATCTTAATGCCGGTGAGGAGGCGTCCTTTGTGATACCGTATATAATGGATGAAAGTCAGGTCTCAAAGACTGACTGGAACAGGATTGATAAGATGAAGCTGTATATGGTGCTGCAGTATTATCCGCAGAAGATAAGGTTGTGCTGTGCTGGTTAATAAAAAGTTTATAATTTTTATTAGCACTCACTCTTGACGAGTGCTAATAATGGTGCTATAACATACTTGTAAACAAAAGAAAGCAAATTTCCAAAAGGAAAGTCACAAGTATAGAAGGAGGAATGACTTATGTTATTAACAACTACAAACAACAACTTATTTGATACATTTTTCGGTGATCCGTGGTTTAGCGATCCTTGGTTTGATGACAGAGACATTCAGAAGGCACAGAAGAAATTATACGGACACAACGGAAAGTGAATGATGCTTACCGATATCAAGGAAAGCGATAAAGGCTATGAGCTTGAGATGGATCTTCCGGGATTCAAAAAGGATGAGATTAAGGCTTCTTTAGAGAATGGTTATCTGACCATTACAGCAGAGAAAGGCTTAGAGAAAGATCAGAAAGAGGAAGAGGGCAAGAAGTATATCTGCAGAGAGCGCTACTCAGGAAGCTGTCAGAGAACCTTCTATGTGGGTGACGAGATTGAGCAGGATGACATAAAGGCATCCTTCAAGCATGGAATCCTTCGCCTGGATATTCCAAAGAAGCAGCCTAAACCACAGGTTGAGGAAAAGAAATGTATCTCCATCGAGGGATAATCAGATAGTGCAAATGATAAGCGGGCTGCCTGTGCAGTCCGCTTATACTATATGGTGTAATGTATATTGTTTAATTATGATGATAAATTGTTACAGGTAAATAGAAAGGCAGGTGAGTATAATGGCAGCAAAGAGAGATTATTATGAGACTCTCGGAGTGAACAAGAGTGCAGATAAAGAGGCAATAAAGAAGGCTTATCGTAAGCTGGCAAAGAAGTATCATCCTGATACAAATGCAGGTAATCCGCATGCTGAGGAGATGTTTAAGGATGTCACCGAGGCATATAATGTATTAAGTGATGAAAAAAAGCGTAAGCTTTATGATGAATTCGGATTCGCCGGTTTGCAGGAAGGCTTTTCAGAAGAAGCTGCAAGACAGGCTTCACACGGCGGTTTTGGTGGCTTCGGCGGTTTCGGCGGTAATGGTTCATTCAGTGGCTCATACAGCTCAAATGGGGAACCATTCACACATCAGGAGTTTCATTTTGAGAACGGTTCAGCAGATATGGATGATATTTTCTCAATGTTCGGAGATATGTTCTCGCATGGTGGCAGCTCCGGAAGTCGTGGCTCGTACAGCACAGGTGGTGCAGGGGGCTTCGGTGGAAACAGTGCAGATTGGAGCAACTTCACAGGTGGTTCAGCGCGGGGACGTTCATCGAGCCGCAAGGGTTCTGATGTTATGGCTGACCTTACGATTCCATTTGACGAGGCTGTTTTCGGATGCGAGAAATCTATTTCGTTACAGGATCCGTCCACAGGCAAGGTTTCCAATCTGTCCATCCATATTCCGGCAGGAATCGAGTCTGGCAAGACAGTCAGACTTAAAGGACAGGGAAATCCGGGCAGAAACGGTGGTGCAGCCGGAGATGTGCTTCTCAACGTAAATGTGACGCCGAGCAGTGAGTTTGAGCGAAAGGGTCAGAATGTATACAGTACAATCCGTGTTCCGTTTACGACAGTGGCTCTCGGTGGTAAGGTGAGGGTGCATACTCTTTATGGAGATGTGGAGTGCAGCATCAAGGCAGGTACACAGGGCGGCAGCAAGATACGTCTCAAGGGCAAGGGGATTTCAAGCATGAAGAATCCTTCAGTAAAGGGAGACCAGTATGTGACTGTTGAGATTTCGGTTCCACGGCTTACGCCAAGGGCTAAGGAAGCGCTTGAGGAATACAGGGCTGTGAGCTGATGAATTTTATGTGCTTTATATATGGAAAACATATTTGAAATCCGCTATACTATAGGTATTATAGTACAGCGGATTTTTTGTTTGATGGGATAATAAGAAAGGATACAAAATGAGCAATTATATAATGGATCTTAGAAAGGTGGTCGGACATGCCCCTTTACTGCAGGCGGCAGCGGGCATTATCATTGAAAATGAAAACGGACAGGTGCTTCTCGAAAAGCGCACAGACAATCACCAGTGGGGCTACGCAGGCGGTTCTATAGAGCTTGGAGAGACTGTTGAGGAGGCTGCAAAAAGAGAACTCTTTGAGGAAATGGGACTTGTTGCAGATGAGATGGAGCTGTTTTATATCAATTCAGGCGAGGAAACACACTACATCTATCCGAATGGGGATGAAGTATATAATGTGGAGATTATATATATCTGCCGCAAATATCACGGCACCATAAAGCGTCAGGAGGAGGAAGTCGAGGAGCTTAAGTTTTTCGATGTGGATGATATTCCGGAGGATATTTCTGATCCGATCAGACCGGTATTTCGTGAATATATAAAGATGAGGAAAGACATGTCTCGTTAAGATACTTTAAAGCTTTTGTAAGGGGGAATGATGGAACAACAGAGAAAGGGAAGAAACAGGAAAACTATAGTAAATTTGGCTTATATTAACAGTGGTGAGTATAAACGTAAATTTGATAATATAGCAGAGTTAAGCAGATTTTTATATAAATTGAAGAAATTTCATAATTCATAGACCTTGCTTTTTGCTGATGTTGTGGAGCATATAAAAAACAAAATGGAAACCTCTTTCTAAACTCGAAGCCTTATTGAGCTTCATTGATTACACGCTTTTGGATGAATATTTCAAACCCGACTCTCACAGACGCGGTCAGAATGGCTATTCAAAAAGCAACTGTTCAACACACTTATATCCATGCAGATTGAACAGTTCTCAGATATCAAATCACTTGTTGTACGTTTGAAATCTGATTCGGTTTTCCGACGTAGCCTCGGAGACTGGACAGGGTTCTGGAATAGAAAACCATAAATGATGGAGTCCGGAACGGACTGCATCTGCAAAAAGATCAACAAGAACCTGATATGGTATAGCGTCCACTAAGCAAATCAGTACCATGACAGGTGAATGCAGGTCAGTAAAAATCAAACAAAAAACTAGAGCTGTAGCCGGCAGCGGTTTTTTCCGTGGGGCATGACCCCGTTTAGGAGCTTGGCTGGCACTCAGTGTATGGTAGATGGGACGAAGGAAGTTGGGACATGATACTACGATATCCATCACTCTCGGCTTTTGTTTTGAGGTAAATAAATATCGTTAAAGCCAGAAAAATCAATAGATTTAGGCTTGACAGAATAGGAAGGATATTGTTTCAAGTATAAAAGAATTTGTAAATAAGAAAAAGAATGATTGAAGATAAAATATTATTGATGGTTGATGATCTAAAAATCTGATGAAATTGAGCCTTGAATATGCTATACTTGTCAAGTGGCATATCAAGGCTCTTCCGGTTATGATGAGAAGCACAATACGAATGTCGGAAAACATGTAAATATAGAATGTCCGTCGATAAGAAATTATCATGAGTATATTTGATTGCTCAATATGCAAATACAGTTACAATATTAAGGGGACAATAAAATGTATAGAATATTGATCGTTGAGGATGAAAAAATAATGCGTAATGAATTAGCAACTATGCTAAAGAATAATGGGTATGAGACATGTTGCATTGAAGAATTTGAAAATGTAGCAGAGCAGGTTAGTAAAGAAAAAATGCAGATCTGATATTATTAGATATTAACTTGCCGTGTGAGAACGGTTATCAAATTTGTAGCAAAATACGAGCAGATATGTCAGTTCCAATTATTTTTTTAACGAGTAGAAATTCAGATATGGATGAATTAAATAGTTTTATCTCTGGAGGGGATGACTATATTACAAAGCCATATAATGTTCCGGTATTATTAGCTAGAATATCGAATTTATTGAAACGTATATATAAAGACAGCGAGAATGAGATAGTAGAATATAAAGATTTAACCTTATTTGTAGAGAAAAATTTGGCATCTCATGATCAATCAGAAATAGAACTGACTAAAAATGAATTTAAAATATTATGGTTTCTAATAAAAGGGAAAGGGAAAATTCTTTCACGAACAGAAATCATAGAGTATTTATGGGATAATGAAATGTTTGTTGATGATAATACTTTGAGTGTGAATATCCGGAGGATACGAGCGAAATTGGAAAAAATAGGTATATACAATTATATACATACCAAACATGGACAAGGATATTCGGTATAAGGAAATGATAGGATATTTAAAAAAGAAAGTAAAGAATTTATTTTTATTAACATAGTTACTATGGTGTTTATATCAGCGTTTTTGGTTTCAGAAGATTTACCAATAATAGACATATTCTTAATTATCGTCGTTTGGATATGCTTGCTTTTTGGATTTTTTATTATAAACTATTTAAAGAGACAACGGTATCATAAAAAGATAGAGAAAATGCTTGATGAATTAGATAAAAAGTATTTAATAACGGATATTATAGAGTTCTCTCAGAGTATGGAGGATGATTTTTATTATCATATAATGAGAATTTGCAATAAGGCAATGTTAGATGAAATTTATCAGGAAAAAAGAGAGAACGATTGGAATATAAGGAATATATTGAACAATGGATTCATGATATAAAGAATCCTTTGGCAACGGTTAAATTGATTTGTGATAATAATCGTTCAGAAGCGACTACAAAAATATTGATTGAAACTTCTAGAATCAATAATTATATAGAGCAGGCATTATATTATGCTAGAAGTGCCAATGTAGAAAAAGATTATTTAATTAGAGAAGTTCTTCTTTCTGAGATTATTTCAAAGGTTTTAGTTAAAAATAAGCAGTTTTTGATAGAGAATGGAACTCATTTTGATGAATGACTGCAATAATTCTGTTTTAACAGATGAAAAATGGCTGGAATTCATTGTCATGCAAATTATCAATAATGCTGTACAATATAAATCTAATGATATTTTGGAACTCAAAATTTGTAGCATAGAATCTAATAATGGTGTTAAATTGATTATCAGTGATAATGGAATTGGGATTTTAGAATCAGACATTCCTAGAATTTTTGACAAAGGATATACAGGGAGAAATGGAAGAAAAAATAATAGTTCTACAGGATTGGGGTTATATTTGTGTAAGAAATTGTGTGACAAATTGAGTGTTGATATATCTATTGAGTCTGAGATTGGAAGAGGGACAAAGGTTACTTTACTGTTTCAAAGAGGAAATATATTAAGGATGCAGGCATGAATGATGTCTGCATCCCTTACATTTTTGTAAGAAGTTTGTAAGATAAATCACTATAAATTCAAAAGAAATAACGATAAAATAAAACTTAGAAAAGAGATAAGGAGGCTAAGTCAAGTTATGGAAAATAGTAGCGTTTTGTTACATATTCATAATATCCAAAAGTACTATGGAAGTAATAATAGTAACATTGTAAAAGCTCTGGATGATATAAGTTTTGATGTTCAAAAAGGAGAATTTCTTGGAATTATGGGTTCTTCCGGAGCTGGAAAAAGCACTTTACTAAACTGCATTTCGACTATTGACAGTGTAAGTGCAGGGAAAATTATATTGGACGGAAAAGAAGTTAACTTATTAAAAGATAAAATGTTAGCACGTTTTAGAAGGGAAAATTTGGGCTTTATTTTTCAGGATTTTAGTCTTCTCGATAACTTAACAATTTATGATAATATTGCATTAGCTTTAACTATTAATAATGTACCAACCGATGTAATCAAGAAAAAAAAAGTAGAACATGTAGCAAAACAGTTGGGAATTTATGAGATTTTGCAACATTATCCATATGAAACATCCGGTGGACAGAAGCAAAGGTGTGCATGTGCTAGGGCAATTATTAATGAGCCTAAATTAGTTTTAGCGGATGAACCAACAGGGGCTTTGGATAGCCATTCAGCACCAATGCTTTTAGAAACTATGGGGGATATGAACGAAAAATTAAAAACCACTTTTATTATGGTAACACATGACGCACTTTCGGCAAGCTATGCCAAAAGAGTTATTTTTTTGAAAGATGGAAAGATTTATTGTGAATTGCAGAGAGGAGAAAAAGAACGAAGGAAGTTCTTTAATGAAATTTTAGACAGCATAGCATTACTTGGAGGTGAGAGAAAATATGTATCTTAAACTGATAAATAGTAATGTAAAAAAAACATTGCAGGATTATCAGATATATATTATTACATTGGTTGTCAGTTCTGCATTGTTTTTTTCATTCATTTCTTTAAGTAGTCCTTGCAATACAATTATTGCGGATGGAACGAAATATTCTGATGCTATGTTTCGCCAAACAATAAATCTAACAGTAGGTCTTGTATCTCTTATTTTCTTTGTGTTGGTTAACTATGTGAATAATCATATGATAAAAAAGAAGAGCAAAAGAATTTTCTATATATATGCTTTTTTTGGGAATGGAGCAAAAAAAAATTGCCTTTTTGTATTTTGTGGAAACGCTTGAAGTTGGTTTATTGGCAATTCTGATAGGAACTATAGCAGGAACACTTTTATCAGGTGCATTAACGAGTATAGTTATACTTGCAACAGGGGGAGACTTTGATTACAAATTAGGATTCTATCCAGATACCTTTTTAAGACAATGTTGTTTTTTATTTTTGTTTTTATTTTAGTTGGTGTTTTTAATACTACAAAGTTGTCAAAAACTAAGCTGATTAATCTTCTCAATGCAGATAAAACAGTAGAAGGACATTTACAAAATAAGAAAAAAATATTTCATAAGTCTTATAGTAACTATTATATCTTTTGCATCAGCAGTAATAATGATAAAAGACTATTTATCAACTGGAAGAGGATATATGTCAAATATTCCATCAGTTAAGCAATAAATATCAGCTTATTATTGGTATTCTACTTGTTTGTGGGATCTTTTCAGGATATTATGCTGTGTCATACATTATTTATGTAGTGAAAGAGCGAAGTAAACATTACAAATACAAAAAGTTAAATGGTGTATTTATTAGTAATCTATATGCTCGTTCCGCTTCTAATGCCAAAGTTATTGCAAGTGCAACAATAGCAATCGCTGTCTCAATTTTAGGTTTTGTAGTTGCTCCTGTATTAGCAGATATATCAGAGGAATTTTTAAAATTTAGAATGCCATATGATTTAATGATTAACAATAGCTACAGATATATTGATAAAAAGTCTGATATTCCGCATATAGATTTTTCTTTTGTGAATAGAATTTTGAATGAACATGGAATCAAAGAATCAGAAATATGCCAGCAGGAGGGTTATTTTGTATGGGCCTCTAATTTTGAAAATATGGAAACCCGTGATAATAAATGGGATATGCCAAGACTTGCAGTATCACTTTCAGACTATAATCAAATGAGAAAGATGGCAGGTTTGTCCCCAATAGAACTTGCAGAGGATGAATTTGCATTGCAAGCAAGTAATGAAATTGATACGGAAAGTATGAAAGCTAAAATAGAAGCTGCTGACCATGAGATTACTTTAGATAATGGGCAAAAGATAAAACTATCAGAAAATCCAATATATAATGATGCGGTAGGAGAATACTTATATAATTTTGGAAATTCGACTTCTTTTATTTTCCCTGACAGTATATGTGAAAATCTTGATATAGCAACCACCTGTTATTATGTGAATACTGTTGAAACTATACCAATAAGCATATGTAATAAAATTGAAGACGAAATAAAGAAAGAATTCAGAGATGAATATACAATATTATATAGTAAATATGAGACAAAATATCAGTCAGATAAAGATTACCAGGATTTTATAGAACCGATTCGTTTTGTGACACAGGAAAAAAATGCTGTTAAACTAAATTCAGTGTGTATGAGAGACTTTGGGAGTGTATATTGGTGTGATTTTCTTTTGTGATTTGTTTGACGGCACTTTCTTTACAGCAGCTTTCTGATGCAGAAAACAATAAGAAACAATATGGAATAATGTACAAACTGGGGGTAGAAAAAAGCGATATATATAAGCTGATCAGAAAGCAGATATCCATGTTTTTTGCAGTACCTTGTTTCTTGGCTATTTCTGGAGCATGTGTAGGCATTTATGTATTTATGATTAGATTTGGGCACAAGATAGTGGCTTATATTGGTACAAAAGACTTTATGCTGAATATTGCAATCGCAATCGCAATGCTATTAATAATATTTGTGACATATTTTATAGGCACTATAAAAAGCATATCAACATAGTGTATCAGCAGCATTTGAACGAAGTTATCGGAAGCGGATATAGTAATAGTAAAGCCTGCATTTTATGTGGGCTTTATTTTTTGGAGGAATTGATGAAAGATATTATAAAATTAATCAAATATACGGATATTTCATATATGAAAAGGCAAATAGGTTGTATGATATTTTTGCTATTGAATACAGTACTTACATTAGTTTACCCGAGTTGTATCAGCGTTATCGTTGATCAAGGAGTAGCAAAGGGGAGCATTGAGGATATTATAAAATATTCGATTTTAATGTTCGTATTAGGAATTTTGATTATGATTACAAATTATGTTCAACAAATTAAGTATGCAAAATTGGGAAGAGAAATCTAGATTTGGTTGATAATTTTAAAGCACTTAATGATATGAAATTTAGAAGCATACCGATGGCACCAGCACAAAATTTGCTTTCGGATGAAGATTATGACAGATTGATTGGAGAAAACACAAAACTTGTACAGTACTTTTTAGAACTTATACAGTCAGGTGATTATAAGACCGCTAAAAAACTTCGGATTTTGATGTCCGGTCTTCAGAAGATACACAAAAGTGGTGTCGCAAGAAAAATTTTATGCGGAGTGGGCAGTGCACAACTTGCAGTTGATATTAATGGAGAAATTTATCCATGTCACAGATTTGTAGCAAATAAAGAGTACGCTATGGGAAATGTATTAAAAGATACAAAAATAGAAAAGATGCCGTTTTTAGAAGAAATTACTCTTGAGAAGCATAAGGAGTGTAAAAATTGTTGGGCTAGAAACTTATGTGTAGGTGCATGTCCAAATGAAAATCTTGTTAATGCAGGTACTACCCAAAAATCAGATAGTAAAAATTGCCGATTCATTCAAGCTATGTATAATGATTTGATTCATGCATATCTCGAATTGACTGTAGAAAATAAAAAACAACTTTTGGGATAATAAATATTTTTAATATATGGAGTTAGATTTACACCACTTTACAACTTTATAGATGACTCATATTTTGCGAAAATGCCTGCTTTAAGGCATTTATAAAAGATGTTGATTTTATCTGGGTTTCGACTTTCTGTACGAAAGTGGCAAAAAATACATGGCTGCGAATTCCTTCGCTTAAGGCAAAAAGCTTCATTGAGGAATAGCTGATATTTATCAGATTGATCAGCATTTCGATTCCTTTGCGGCTACGCACCATGTAACTGCATAAAGATCAGAATGTTTTCTGCTCCTAGTAACTTATTTCTATATTCCATCTGCATGAATAAAGAAAAAAGTGGGATATATTGAAACCACTCACTGCTTTAGATACAAAAAAGGAGAGTAGCGATACTCTCCTTTTTACATGATTATGTTCTAGCTGAAGAACAGTTTCTTCACATCATCAACAGGCATATCCTGTCCTGTGTAAAGCTTGAATGCGGCAACACCCTGCCATAAGAGCATTCCCTTTCCGCCTACGCATGTGCAGCCTGCCTCTTTTGCTTCGCGAAGAAGCTTTGTCTCCTCCGGATTGTAAACTGCATCTGCAACTACGAGCCCCGGTCTGAAAGCTGAAAGATCTTTTACCACACTCTGATCATCGAGAGGCTTCATGCCAACGATTGTTGCATTTGCAAAGATATCGCGCTTGACTGGATTTCCTCTGTCATCTTGGCTGTATCATCAATATCATATACATTTACAACACAGTCAGGAACTGCTTTTTTAATCTTCTCTGCAGTCTGTAGTGTACGCTCGAAGAAAGCATCATTTTTGTTGAAAATAGTAATCTCACGAGCTCCGTCCAATGCGCATTGCACCTGAATAGCTGTAGCAGCTCCGCCTCCTCCGGCTACTGTGATTTTCTTTCCTTTGATGTCGATTCCGTGATCCTTTAAGTTGTGTACGAATCCCTCACCGTCTGTGATGTGTCCTGTAAGCTTGCCGTTGTCATTTACGATAGTGTTTATGGCTCCAATAATCTGGGCTGCCGGGGAAAGTTCATCCATATACTTTGCTGCCTCTACCTTGTCCGGCATCGTCACATTGCACCCGCGCATATTGAATGTTTTCATCGCCGCGATCGCATCTTTTACCTTATCTTCTTTTATATCAAATGCCACATAGGCATAATCAAGACCAAGTTTTTCAAAACTGTAGTTATACATTGCAGGTGAACCTGAATGTCCGACCGGTGATCCGATCAATGCCAGTAAACCTGTGTGACCTGAAATACGTTTTTCCATTGTAAATCCTCCTAAGTGTTTCATTTTGTATTATGATAACTCTTTTATTGGATATACGCAAGCACTTTTTTGTTTAAAGTGTTAAAGTTAGAGCGGAATATAAAACAACAGCTCGCGGTTTCCCACGAGCTGTTGTTTTTAGAGGAAGTTGTGCGCCTAGCGGCGCACGTTTCTAACGGGTTAAAGTCCCGAATCCGCCCGGTAGTGGGAAGGATATAGCCGAAGGCAAGGGTGTCCATCGTGAGGTGGAATCTGAAGGAAGCTGGATGTGAGGAACATACTAACTCACGGGCAAATCTCTGGTCTGACGAACAGAAATCTCATATGAGGTCATGCATGAGGGTAAGACTGCTATCCACGTTAAAGCCCAATAACTACACGGAATCATGCATGATAGATGAGGCAGATGGATGGAGAGGAAGAAACGTGTGGTACCTAGGGGAGGTCTGTGCGGTATGCCTTGAAAGAGGTAACCATTGCATAAAGCAATGCTGAACGCACAGAAGTCAGCAGAGGTCATAGTAGCCGAGAGGTGAAGGACCGAATCAATAGGAGTCTTGAGTATGACCGGGAAAGGAGGAATGACCGTCTATGGCAGAAAACATTGAAAACAATGGCTGTTCGCAAAGAGATAATGCGGAACATGAAGGGTATGCGAAAGCGTCTAGGTCATTCAATCGGATATGGAAAGAAAGAGACAGTGCACAGCCGAGACTTTTGGAAACGATACTGTATAAAGACAACTTTAACAGAGCGTATAAGAGAGTTAAGGCAAACAAGGGAGCGCCGGGAATTGATAGCATGACCATTGAAGAGGCTCTTCCATATCTAAAGGAACATCAACAAGAGTTAACCGACCGCATTTATCGTGGAAAGTATACTCCGTCCCCAGTAAGACGAGTTGAGATTCCAAAACCAGATGGTGGTGTGCGAAAGCTTGGCATACCAACAGTGATAGACCGCACACTTCAACAGGCAATAACCCAACAGTTAGTGCCAATCTATGAACTGCTGTTTGCAGAGGGTAGCTATGGCTATCGTCCGAACAGAAGTGCAAAAGATGCAATACTTAAGGTCAAAGAGTATGCAGAACAAGGCTATACATTTGCTGTAGTCCTTGATTTGTCAAAGTACTTCGATACTCTTAATCATGAAATTCTCATCAATCTTCTCCGGAAGAATGTAAAAGATGAACGTGTGGTACAGTTGATAAAGCGCTATCTGAAAAGCGGTGTAATGGAAAACGGAGTGGTCATTGACACAGAGGAAGGCTCACCACAAGGTGGAAATCTATCACCATTGCTGGCAAACATCTACCTCAATGAGTTCGACCAGGAATTTCTGAAAAGAGGTGTTCCATGCATAAGATATGCAGATGACATCGTGCTTCTTGCAAAGAGCAGGCGGGCATCAGAGAGACTCTTGGAAAGCAGTACAAAATATCTTGAGGAGAGGCTGAAACTTACAGTCAACCGAGAAAAGAGTCGTACTGTCAGCGTGTTTGCAATCCGAAATTTTAAATTCCTTGGCTTTGCATTGGGAAGGAACGGAAAAGGCATTTATGTCCGAGTTCATCCGAAGTCATGGAAGAAGTTCAAGTCTAGACTGAAGGAGTTATCTTCCCGTAAGCGATGTCAGTCAATCAAGCCAAGCCTTGAGAAAATCAAGGTGTATGCAAGGGGATGGCTTAACTACTACGGAATTGCAAGTATGAAGAGCAACATAGATGACATTAACGGATGGCTCTATCACAGAATACGTATGTGTATATGGAAACAGTGGAAGAAACCCAGAACGAAATATAAAAATCTAGTCAAGCTCGGAATTCCAGAACACTATGCGGCAACAATAGCAAACAGTCGCAGAAAGTATTGGTATATCAGTAATAACAAAGCTGTGATTTGGGCGCTGAATAAAGAAAGACTGATAAACAGTGGCTATTATGATTTAGCCACAGCCTACCAGTCTGTGCACGTCAACTATTGAAACCGCCGTGTACCGAACGGTACGCACGGTGGTGTGAGAGGACGGCGGTTAGTCACCGCCTCCTACTCGATTTTATAGGTTTATTATTTTAAAGGAGAGTTTTGCAACTATTCCCGTAATCAGAAATAGTTACGAAGTTTTATAAATAATCGTGACGGGCAAGCACGTTTAAGATATTTCTGCCTTCCTCTGTACCCTCAATGATTCTGCGGGCACGCTTGCTGTCTCCGATATTACATTGGTATTACTGAAAGCCTCATCGATCTCTGAAAGAACAGGTGTGTTGGCTCTCATACCAAGGCAGATGAATCCGTAATCAAATGGGATTTCTTCAATCTCACCCTCTGGATTCTTTACGATGAAACGGTCATTCTTAACCTCCTGCAGAGCAGTGTTTGTCATCTGTTTTACATGGTATTTTGCCATTTTGGCGTTTGTATCACATTTTGTGACAGGATCAAGACCATTACCGATCATTGGAAGCATCTCAACCATTGTTACCTCTGCGCCTCTTTCTGTGAAGAATTCCATCACGTCAAGACCTACGGCACCACCGCCGATGATGGCGATTTTCTGTCCCTTCATATCCTTAGGATACTCATTCAGGCGCTCGATCATCTTTAATACAGTTGCAACATTTGTGCCATCTTTGTCAACAAGATCATGCAGACCTGTGATAGGTGGGAGAGTAGGTACAGAGCCTGTTGCGTTTACTATGATATCAGGGTTTAAGGCCTTTACCATATCAACTGTTGCTGATGTATTTTTTTGAAAACAAATAAGTTGTGAAGTTTTCTTGCACGGTGGATCATATAGTTCGGGAAGTCTGCCAGACGTTTTTTGTCTGGAATCCTGGAGATTACGGAAGCAAGTCCGCCAAGCTCTGCTTTTTTCTCGATCAGGAAAGTGGTGCATCCAACTTCTGCTGCGGTACAGGCTGCTTCAAGACCGGCAGTACCACCACCGATTACAACCACGTTGCAAGGCTTATTTACCTTTGTCTTCATGTAATCCTCACCGCTGTTTACGGCAGGGTTTACTGTACAGCGGATTGGCTGGTTGAGACCGATTCTGTGTCCGGCGCATC
>VOFC01002407.1_pt1 | contig 43811 bp, 61 predicted proteins | sample 5384161 | NCBI WGS metagenome assembly VOFC01 (sample SAMN12384722, study PRJNA508395) | human gut metagenome | isolation source: healthy gut B | host: Homo sapiens | reverse complement strand
GCGGTAGCCCGCCACACGTAGGCATTGGCGCAGGTGGTAGTCCACCTGCCCGTGGGCGTTGTTTTCCATCATGGCCAGCAGCTGCCGGCTGACTTCTTCGGAGATGACACGGCGGCGGATGTTCGTCTCGGTCTGGAGATAATGTTGCCGTCGCTTGTCAGAGATGGAATCCACGACATAGGGCGTAACAAAGGCAACCGCCGTTGGCGATGGCCCGCCAGCGGCGGTGGCCATCTGCATCGGGGGTGATGGACTCGTTCACGGCCGAAGGCCGCCGTGTGAGGTTTGTACGACCTCTGCCATCTGCCCGGCGTTGTGGTGACGCTTGTCCAGCGGGTCTCGTTGGGCAGGTCGATGCCGGTGGGCTGGGTGAAGCCGAACGCCTGGATATAGTCGTAGAAGATCTGCGGCTTGAGCGTCTCTGCCGCCTAATGAACCAGAGGTTGCAGCTGTGGTTCAGCGCGCCTGCCATGTCCTGTTCATAGTGGACCTCGCCGTTGGCACAGCGGTAGGTGTGCTCCCACAGCTCGCTGCCCTCGTTGACGGTCAGGCTGCCGCCGCAGAAGGCTCTGCTCCGCTCATAACACCGGAGTCCAGCCCTGCCGAGGCCGTGATGAGCTTGAACACCGGAGCCGGGCATATACAGCTCATTGGATGTTCTTATTCTTCCACTGAGCCTCGCGCATCCTTACCTACAGCTGAGTAGCCTCGCTGGGCGACCTCCTTGCCGTCCTCATTCGTCGTCTTTTCACGGCTGATGATTCCGTCTGCGATGATGTCCTTGACGGCCTTCTCGCCCAAGGCGGCCCTCCAGCCAGTCAATGTCCTCCCGCGTCAATCTCTGTTTTTATCCAGAATGGCCGTTCATCTTGGCGTCCGTGATCGTCTTGGGGTCGTTGGGGTCAAACTGCTCGATGGATGCCATCGCCAGAATTGCGCCGGTCTTGACATTCATGACAATGGCGCTCCGCGGCCATGGACCGTAAAGGTGCTCATCACTTTCGGTCAGGTACTCCTCGACGATGGACTGTACGTTTCTCGTCGATGGTCAGGTTCAGGTTGCTGCCGTCGGTAACTTCACGTCAGCCTGACCGCTGGCCAGCAGCAGGTCACCATGAAACATCCGTCCTCGGCCACGCGCTGCGGCCCGGCGTACCGGCCAGCGTCTCGTCGTAATATTTTTTCAGTCCGTAGGCACCCGGAAGAGCCGTCCTCGTTGCAGAAGCCCAGCACCGAGGCCGGGAACTCCCCATAGGGGTAAGTGCGGGAGGCTGCCACCTGTTCATGGTGGGATGCAATTTGCCTTGCTGGTTTTAACCTCGCCGTCCTTCCTTGTCCTCCTTTTCCTCGGTCTGCAGGCTCGTGTCCACCGCAGCGCCGTCCTTGAGGCGGTAGCTGTCTGCATAGGCTGAGGATGGCATCCGCCACGGGCTTTCGACACCCTTTTCACCACACGGTACTGGTAATGGCTCACCGGTATCCTTGTTGACGCCGTCAGCGCCTTGTACACAGTATCCGCCGTTGTGCGTCGTCCAGCAGGCGGGCGGCAATGTGCTCTGCCGCTGACTATTGCGGATCTGGTCCTCGTCGCCCCGCCTCTAAAATGGAGGACGGGTCGGCCACATTGTTCCATATACCGTGCTGCTCTTGCCAGCAGCTTGCCGTTGGCGCTGTAGATCGAGCCGCGCACAGCGGGCAGCGTTGTGTCCTTCAGCTGCTGGGTCACAGCCTCGGCGCGGTAGCTCTCGGCATCACGCACCTGCCACACATACAGCTGGTAGACCAGCACGCCGTAGCAGGCGAGGATAAATGCTATCATGCAAAACAGCGTCCAGTATTTTATGCGCTTGCTTGCCCGGGGACGATGCCGGGGGAATGGTTGGGTCGTTGCTCTGTCATGGATACACCTTGTTATTTCAAAAGCCTTTTTGCCGACAACGCTCGGGCCGATGCAGCAAAAAAAGGCTCGTAGCTGCATATTTTTGGTTGTTTTACGGGTTCAGGCTGTCCAGCAGACTCCAGCGCTTTGCCGTGCGCACCTCATCCAACAGGCGGCCCGCGGCGCCGGTGTTCCGCTCAATGATGCTCTGGTCCTCCAGCTGGACGTAGGCGATCTGGCTGGGATCGGCCTTGACCAGTCCCAGCTCACCCTCGGCCACCTGCTGCAGACTGGCGCGGCTCGTGATGTCGTTCATCCGGGTGTTCAGGTAGTCGTATTCGCTCTGGGCCTCGGCCAGCTGGACGCCCTGACACCTCATCGACCTGTGCGTTCAGTTCCATCAGCGTTGCACCGCTCATCAGGCTGCTGATTGCCAGCCCCGCCAAACACGGCGGATCCAGCACGTCACGGCAGTCCGCATCACATGGCGGACGCGGTTCAGGCCGTGGTTGCCGCCGCGCCACCGCACGCACCTGCGGCGCGGCGGGGGCCAGTTTCGGTGCTGCCGAGCCCTCGTGCAGCAAAACAGTTGTCATGAATAATGCCTCTTATGCTTTCTCAACACTCTCAATTTGGCGCTGCGGCTGCGACGGTTGGTCTCCAGTTCCGCGGCGTCAGCCTCAATAATGGGCTTGCGGGTAATCAGCTTGGCCTGGCCACACCACCGCAGGTGCAGATGGGCTGCTCCGGCGGGCAGGTCAGCGCTGTGCCCAGCGGCGGAACTTGTTCTTGACGAGTCGATCCTCCAGGCTGTGGAAGGTGATGACCCCGCAGAGCCACCGCCCGCCCGGGGCCAGGCAGTCAAAGATGGCGTCAGGCCCTCGTTCAGGGCGTCCAGCTCGGAGTTGACCGCAATGCGGATGGCCTGGAAGGTGCGGCGCGCCGGGTTCTTCGCCTTGCGGCGCTCTGCCGGGGCACGGCGGCGGCGACGATCTCGGCCAGCTGCAGCGTGGTCAGGATGGGCTGCTCCGCCCGCGCGGCGACTAATTTTGCCCGCGATCTCTGCGGGCATACGGCTCCCTCACCGTAGTCACGCAGGATGCGGGTCAGCTCCAAGCTCCGCGTGTTGAAGATCGCGGTGGGGCCCTGCTGGCTCATGCGAATCCATTGACCGGGCCGCGTCGTCACCTGCGCCGCCGAGATCGAGCAAAACCCCATTGACCGCCGGGATTCGGTGGCTGGGCGGCCTCACGGACCTGCACCACCTGCGGGCAGACCCTTAGTTCGGGTGGCGACTGCCGCAGGATGATCAGGCGAGATCAGACGTCTGGTCAGGCGTTTGGCGATTTCTCTGCTGTGACCGGCGCCGCCGGCGGTGCCATCAGATAGATACCGGCAGGGGTCGATGTTCAGCCCGTCAGACAAGGCTGCAGCAGTACAGGGGATATGTAAAATTCCATGTGTTATCGTCTGTTTTGTTAAAAGTCAAGGTCTTCCATCGCAGCGGTGAAATCCTCATCGCTCGTTTTTCCTGATTGGCATTCCACGCCTCGGTGTTCCAGATCTCGGCAAAGCTGCGGCTGCCGATGATGGTCATCGTGGTCGAGGAGCCCCGCGTACTCCCGCAGCTGGCGGGCAGCTGAATGCGGCCTGCTTGTCCGGGGTGACCTCGACAGCGGAGGCGTAGAGCATACACGGCTGACCTTGCGGCCTGACGAGGCCCTTTTCCTCAATTTTTGGCGGCGACCTTTTCGAACTCCTCCGCCGGGAAGGCGGGGCAGTGATCCAGCCACCGGGTCACGATGAAGGTTTCCCCATCGCGTCCCGGAAGCGGGCGGGAAAGTTCAGACGCCCTTTTTGCGTCAATTGCGTATCATACTGACCGACGAGCATCGGCTTCCCCTCCCTTCGTCATACTGCACGGAAATCTTCGGCAAGATTTTTTACGTCCGCTGCGTTCAGTTTGTTAATAACTCTGTGGAGAACGTGGAAAACTACCCACCATTCTTCCCCCCACTTTTGTTGTTATTCCACCACAATTACCCACCTGTGGTAAAAATAATAGTACCATTTTATTCAGCAAAAGCAAGGGCAGGCGGGAAAAACTGCGCCATGAATTGATTTTCACAGTTTGTACAAGGGCCCCCATGCCAGGGACAGCGGTTTGCATCAAAACGCACGCGGCAAAATTTTGCCCCGGGCGACCAACGCCGCACCATATTGCACGGTGCGGCGTTGTTTTTTATATTGATTTTTTTATGGAAATGTGCCCGTGAATAACAACACCTCTGCATTCCTTTACTCTGGGCCCACGGTTTCTTGGGGCGGGCGGCGTGCGCAGATTCATGCGGGTGTTCTTGATGTCCGCCATGCTTCGAGCCCAGCACCTTCCTCGGAGTTCTTCAGGATGCCCGTCCGCAGTACAGGGTCGCGTTGCGGGCCGGTTCGCTTGGCCTGGGTCTGGGCGGCGGACGGGGCCTCTCCCCGCGTGCTGCTGGCTGCGCTTGACGATCTCCTGCTCACTGGTCAGGGGTGCGGGCGCGCTCCTCTGCCTGCTGAATGATGCTTTCCGACTCGATGCGGGCATTCTGCATGATTTGCTCGCGGTCATTCACGATTTTTTTGCTCTCGCGGATCTTCGTCGGGCAGGTTGTTGCGCACCTCATCGATAATATCAGCACGCCCGGTCCACATCGACCATGCGCTTGGAAGCGGAAACGGAACTATCGTCCCGGCCTCCAGCGTTTCCTCCATCATCTCCAACAGTTCTTCTTCAACGTTCATGCCTCTTCCCTCTCTCATAGCGGCTGACCTTGATCTTGCCGTAGTTGTATTGTTTTACCAGTGTCAGGCTGCCTGCCTGCTCAGGCAGGTCGGCCTCGCGCTCGGTCTCGCAGAGCACGACCCCGCCCAGGGCCATCTTAGGCCAGCAGCGGCAGCACGGCAGCCACGGTATCATGGTGGAACGGCGGATCCAGCAGAGCCAGGTCAAACGGCCCGCGGATGTTGGCGAGAAAGCTCTCGGCCTCGCCCTGACGTATATCACTCTGGCGGTCCACGCCCGCCGTTTTGCAGTTAGCCCCTTCACAACGGCCAATGCTTCGGCAGAGTGGTCGACAAAGAGGCAGCTTTTCGCCCGCGTGACAGGGCCTCGATGCCCATCTGCCCGGAGCCTGCAAACAGATCCAGCACCCGTGTGCCCCGGCACCAGGAACTGCACACTGGAGAACATGGCCTCCTTCACACGGTTGATGGTCGGGCGGGTGATATCCCTGCTGGCAGGGGCTGCAGGTTTTTTGCCGCGGGCTGTTCCGGCAATGACGCGCATGAAAGCCGCACCTCTTTCCTCTCAAAATTTCGTTTTACACAGATTCAGTATTTATTATGGGGCTTTCGCGGGCCGTTGTCAAGGGTGCAAAATGTAAAAAATAAAATGGCAAATGGGTTACAGCGCCGTAAAATCTGCCGGGAAAATGGCCCGCCGGGGTTTGACAAATGCCCCCCTGGGTGGGTATAATAGGTACTGTTGTTATGCGGCTGTCGTACAACGGTTGGGGCACATCAGCCTTCCAAGCTGAGGGACGTGGGTTCGACTCCCATCAGTTGCCTAAAAAAATCCCTGTGTCACATCTGTATTTGTGATTTTTATTGCGGAACGCAGCCGGGGCGAACAGCACTCCGCCTCGCCGGGCCGGTTTCGATTACAGCTTCACCAATTCCGCCTTCAGGTTCTTCTGCCCTTCTCCAGCGGTTCTTGTCCTTGCTTGTAGTCCTGGTAGCTCCGCAGGCGGGCTTCGACGTTGGGGTCCTCGGCGAGAGATAGCCGCCGTTCATCGAGGCCGTAGCTGAATTTCTCTCAGCGTGCTGCCGTTGAAGTCGTGATGACCATGAACTGGCCCCTCGGCGGGCCGGACCGTGCCTGCGCCGAACATTTTATGGTTGGATTTTACAGCCGGTCAGGTCGGGCAGCGCAGCAGGGGTTCGCCAGCGCTCCTGCAGCCTCTGCCTGGCCACTCGCCGATGCGGGATGCAGAGCCCGGCGGTCCGCCTTCTCCTTCACAGCCTTTGCGCGCCCTGCTCGTCGAGCCGCGGGTGTAGCCTCCTTCAGAACTGCCGGCGTAGGCCGTGTGCAGGATGTCGTACACAAGCAGGTGCAGCGCGTCGTCGATGCCGCCCAGCTCCTGCTCCGCGTAGGCCTTGTGCAGGGGCGATGAGCCCCGGGTAGTTCTCCAGCGCGTGCAGCAGGTCGTTGCATCATCGTAGTAGCGCGGCAGGTCCAGCGCCCGTGCCGCCGCCAAAGTCTGCCTCATACCTCCAAAGTAATCCGCCCACGCCTTCGCCTCGCCGGCTGGATAGAAGTAGTTCGCGTGCGGCTCCCACAGGTTCAGGAAGAACACCGCGTTGGTCGTTCATCGTGTACTTGCTCATGTGGGGAACACGCGGCGGAACCGCCCGTTGATCTGGTCAGCGAACAGCCTCGGCGCGGCCCCGGCGCTTGGAAATATCACCGCCGTCCTCATTGTACAGCCAGCGGAAGCACTCGCGGACGAGTTCGACCTCGCTGTCGCGCAGCATCAGGTTCTGCAGGCCGCCGATGGGCTGCAGGGCCGGGTTGTCCAGCGTCGGCTGGCCTGCTGCATGGCATCGGCAAACATGGCCGGAAAGTCGCTGTCCTCGATGTCCCAGTTCACGCCAAAGCAGTCCACCGCACGCCAGACCGTTCCCTCTACTGGCTGCCGCGCGGGCTTTGCAGTGCTGAACGTATTGTGCAAGGATCCCATTCAAATTCTCAGTATTCAAACCAATTCCTAAAAAAAATCAGCCTTCCCATTATAAAAAGACCCTGCGCGGAGCGTCAAGACCGCAAACGACCCCCCTTTCGAGGGGGGGCAAAATCGTCGGGGAAAATTTACAGGCCTCGAGTAGCCAGAAGCTGTTGACAAGCGCATCAATTTTGCCCTGCCCGCACCACGGGCAGCTGTGGGTGGAGTCGTAGGTTTCGCAGTCGGGAAGGTCGTCAAAGATGCTGGCCACACGGGGCAGCCTGCGCACTCCTGGATCACCGACGCAAAGATCGACGCGATGCCGACGGGATCGCTGCCGTAGTAACGGATGGCTCCCTGACAGCACCCCTGCACGGTGAAGCCGGTGGTAACGGACGCCGCCAGCAATCTGCGCTGCCATCGGCAATCATCATCGGGGCGGTGTTTTCGCGGAAAAGCAACTGACTGCCGGCAGGCGCTCCGGCGCACGTAGACTGGTGGCATTCATATTCGTATAGCCGGCCTTTTTTCAGCTCACTGGCCATGCAGGCGCCGATGACCCGGTGCCGTCCAGGCAGGATCGTGTCCACAATGGTCGTCGACTTGTACCTCCGCACCAGCTCGGCGGCGGCAGCGCGTGCCTCCGACCAGGCGGAACTTTTGTCAGCGTGACATCAATGTAGTAGTTGATATGGCTGTGGCTGGTGGCATAGTGCCCTTTGCCGACGCGCGCAGCTGCAAATTCATTTGCCGGTGGGCGTTTTACAAGATTCATCGCCATGGTGGTCTCCCCTTAATGCTTTAACTGTTTATGGTACTATTGTACAAATTTGTGCATCAAAATACAAAGGAACGCATTGCCCAAAACCGGCGCTGATTTTTTGGGCAGTTTTTCTTCAAGATTGACCAAAACGGCACTTTTATGGTATAATAAACTAATAATTTATAGTGGGGAGGTTTGCGGATATGGGCTACAAATTAGCGGCAAGCAACGGCGACACGCTGGCTGTGCCGCAGCTGGTCCTGACCCATCTGACCCAGACCGACGGCGATACGATCCGGGCCGCACTCTACATTTTGCAGACCCACGACACCGACCCCGCGCACGATGGCCCGCGCACTGGCACTGCCCAGCATTGAGGCTGCCAAGCGCGCCCGGTGCCGAACTGCTTCCGCGCCGCGCAGCGAGGTGGCAGCCTTACCGCCAGCAAAGCTGTAATGCAGGCCGAGACTGCCTGCCGCGCCGCCTACTGCTCTGCTGCACCCGGCGCTGGGGCGGCGCGACAATCGCCGCCGTGACCCACCTGCTGGCCCGCGGGGGAGGACGGCTTGCCGGAAGGCCGCAGCCCTTGGCGGAAACATGGATGCCAGGATGCGCGCCGCGCTGGCCCGCGCAGAGGAAGCGCTGGCCGCTGCGGTCATCAGGGGAGGCCGGGTTCAGCGCGGACGATTTCCGAAAGCCCGCCTACCGCTGCCCGCTGTGTGAGGATACCGGTATGCGCGGCGGTGTCCCCTGCCGCTGCCAGTGGCAGACGCCGCCCGCCGTCTGCGCCATGGACGAGATCAATGCCGCCAGCCCGCGGGCCTGTGCCAGTTTGCCAGCTTTGAGGTCGAGCGCCCAGCGACGCCGTGGAGCCGGAGCAGGGCATCTCCCCGCGGGGCTGTTGCAAGGGCAAGCTGCTGAACTATACAGCCGCGGCTACGCCGCCAAATTCAGCCAGAACAGCCCGAACCTGCTGTTCAGATACCAGGCGCACACCGGCCTGGGCAAGACACATCTGGCGCTGGCGATTGCCGACGCCCGCTGGGGGCGGCCACGACGTACGAGAGCGCTGCAAGCGCCGTGGCACTGGGCCGCGCAGTTGGGGGGCGCGAGCACTACTGCCGCCACATTAAATTCAACGACGAGTGGCTGGCCGGCCGCCCGTCAGGCAGTCATCGACCTGCGATTGCCGATTTTGGACGACCCGACGTACCGAGTACATCACGCCGCTGCTGACCATCAGCGTGCTGTATGAGCTGATCGCCCGGATGCTGACCCACCGCATCCCCGCTGACCATCAGCGTGCTGTATGAAGCTACGAACATCACCGACCAGAGCGTTTTTTGTGGCCCGCTACCGAGAAGGTCGCCAGCCGTATGCTATGGGGTGCAAGATGTTCAAGTTTTTGGAACGGACCAGAGGTTGAAATAACTTCATAAAGACGACCCGGCGTGTGCCTGCCGATGGGCACACGCCGGGTTTGTTGTGAACATATTGCAGGGGCAGCCCGCGCAGGCCTTCCGCAGGCTTGCCCTGTATGGGTAACGGGCGGGCCAGGCATGCCCGGCCCCTACAGGCGGCAAAATTGTCAGTATCTCGCATAATAGAAACTGCCGCCGCCGAGGAAGCGGCCCATGAACAGGAAAACAAAAATGCAGACCTCATAGACGGCCCAGCGGGTGGACGTGGGCAGGGCGGCGATTTTGGTGCGCAGCGAGACACCGCGCTCATGGGCGGCGTCCACGGCCAGCAGAATCGCAATGCCCGCGTAGAGCAGAATTTCCTCCTGCAGGCTCGTCAGGCCAAGCTCCCAATAGTTGGAGAAACACGGCGTGCCCGCCATTGCAGAGAATACCCTTAAAAAGCTCTGCCGCGTTGGCAAGGCTGCTGGCGCGGAAAAAATCACGAACGCACCCGCCAGAATGCAGAATGTGCCCGCTACGCGCAGCGCATGGCGGAGCTTTACCCGGGCGGCGGGGCGGCAGGTGGTTTTCCCCCGCCGCCTGGCACAGGCCGTGCAGGCCGCCCCAGACGAGGTAGGTCAGCCCCGCGCCGTGCCAGGCCGCTGACGAGAAGGTTATAATCGGTTTCCGTCCTTGCGCGCCTTTGCTGCACCGGCTGCCGCCCAGCGGAATATAGATGTAATCCCTCAGCCACTGCGACAGGCTGATGTGCCACCGCGCCCAGATGTCCTTGACCGAGTCGGCAAAGAACGGCTGGCGGAAGTTTTCCCGGCAGGTGCAGGCCCAGCACCCGCCGACGCCCAGCACAATGTCGGTGTAGCCGGAGAAATCGGCGTAGAGTTGCACGGTGAACAGCACGCCGCCAGCAGCAGCAGTGTACGGGTCAAAGGCGGCGGGTTGGCAAAGACTGCATCCACTAACGACGGCGGCGCGGTCCGCCACGGCCAGCTTTTTTAAAGTAGCCCCACGCGCTGCGCTGTACGCCGCGCCAGACCCGGTCCGTATCCTGACATAAGGGCCGGTCCAGCTGCGGCATCAGGGCGTCATAGCGGTTGAAGGGGCCCTGCGAGATGGAGAGAAAGAACGACGCATAGCACAAAAGGCGGGCGTATTTTTTCCTCAGGCAAAATCCTGCCCTGGCGCACGTCACACAGATAGCTGACGAGCTGCAGCGTAAAATAGCCGATGCCCAGAGCGTTCGCCAGGTGCCCTGCCAGCCCAGCGCAGCGGGCAGATACTGAGCAGGGCCAGCGGCAGCAGTGCCGCCCGCAAGCCCCGCAAGGAACACGGGCTTTTTCGCGGTGCGCCGCCCGCACCACCAGACCAGAGCTGCTGCCCGGCAGCACTGGCAGTGCTGCCGGGCAGAGCACCGCGTAAAATAGGTTTGCCCCCAGCAGCAGCTGCCACCGCGGCGCGGCGGCGGGCAGGCATACCAAAGCCCCGCCAGCAGCGCCGCGAACAGCACAAAGCCGGGTGGATGTCACGGCGATCATGGCAGGCCTCCTTCTTATTCGTCTTGCAGCTTTGCATAATAGGCCATCAGGACGGAGTCGTCCGGGGTGAGGGTCAGTTTTTCCTCCACCGTCTGATAGAAAAGATCGTCAACGCTCTCCCCGCCGCACGGCGCCTGATCGTCTTGCAGAGAATGGCGGTGAACTTTTTCCGCCCCCGCGCCGTTCAGGTGGTGCGCGTCGGAGAAGTCCTCGATCTTCAGATTGATCTCGCTTTGCAGCTTGTACAGCGAGAAATCCCAGTATTCCAGCCCGTCATGCGCGGCGCAGTTCCGCAGCGCATCGACGTAGGACTGATAGTTTTCGGTGTTGTACAGGTAGCCGCTGGGCAGCGGGGCCGTGAACAGCACAAGCCGGATGCCGTTTTCCGCGCAGAAATCGGTGATTTTGTTGAGGTATTCCCAGCCAAAATCCGACAATGGCGCGTCGGCATCTACGTTCAGCAGCGTGGCAAAGCCGTCCTGCGGGATGCCGGTGGTATAGACAAAGCCGCGGCCCCGGTACGCCCTCACCGCTGTCCGGGTAGGTCACATAGCCGTAGCTGTCCGGCGTGTAGCCGTCAGTCAGCTTGGCCTTCCAGAGGGCGGGCATTGAGGACGGCGACGCAATGCCGTGGCGCGCGGGCAGCAGCAGGTCGGCATAGGCCGCCAGACCGCCCATCTCCGACAGGTAGGCGTACCGGTTGGGTGAGCGCCAGTCCATGTGGTCGGCCAGCAGATAGCAGGCCAGCGGGATGTTGGCGGACGCGCTCTCATTGTAGCCGGTGTAGAACATTTCGAGATAGACCGTTTTCAGCGGGTTGTGCGCAGCAGCTTCTTTCAGCATATAATAGGAGCCGTCCGGCAGCTGCTGGGACGACCCGGCGTTGAAGCTGTGGGTGCCCAGCGCCGCGTCCACCTGCGCGGGGTCAACGCTGCGGTAGCAGTGGGACGAGCCCAAAAACAGCGTATCTATGTTTTCCGGCGTCGGCATACAGCTCCTGCAGCATGACGCGGGGAGTAGGAGTGTATCATCCACCAGCAGAAAATCCGCAGCCGCCAGCAGTGCCGCCGTGAGCAGCACAAACAGTGCGGCGGCTGCCGTTTTTTGCAGATGGTTCGTTTCATACGGTTTCCTATCTGTCAGCGTTCGATCTTCATGTGGGGGTGCTTCGGCGTGTAGGCGGCGACGTCCAGCGTCCATTCCGTATTGCCGTCGGCATCCTCCGCCGTTTTGGCAAAGTCATATTGCGCGTAAAATTCGCGCACCATGGCGTTTTTTGGCTGTCGGATAATAATGGCCGACGATGGTTTTGACCCCGCGGGCGGCGGCTTCGGCCACGACGGTATCCATCATGGCGTCCTCCATGCCGCGCTTGAGCACGCGGCAGCTCATGAGCCAGAGCGTCAGGTCGAGCACATCGCCCTGCTGCCGGCCCCGCCACAACGGTGACAATGCCGTTATCACCGAATTTATCCACGAGCTTGCCGCAAAGGCAGAGGTCGTTTTTGTCCCCGGCCATTGCGCGGATGTCATCCTCGCTACAGCGCAGCGTTGTGAGGTTGAACTGGTTGGATTTGTTGGTCAGCTGGGCAATGCGCTGGATGTAGAGCGGCTCAAAGCCCTTGATTGCCGCCGTCATTGTCAAGGCTGTCGAGATACTGGCCGTAGTCGGTAAAGGCCGCCTGTGCTTTTGGCACGCTCGGCATTCTGGTGGTAAAGCTCGGTCTTTTCAGATCCTCTTTAGGGAGGGCCGTGACCTCAAAATAACCGCCGTGGTCCAGGGTCTTGATGTAGTTTTCGGCCCCCGTCCAGCGCGGGCACAGCGACGCCGGGCACCTGCGCGGCCACGATGGCGCGCTCCGCCGGGTTGTCGTCGGCAAAGACAAAGCTGTCCGCGCCCAAATTCAGCTCGGACGCGATGGCCTTCAGGTTCAGATCCTTCGGGTCCCAGTTGGCCTTGATGGCGACAAAATCGTCGGGCGCGCAGCACGCCGTCCGGTGGTTCAGGCCCGCCAGCGCGTTGGCCTCGTCGTTTTTGAGTCGACAGCCAGGATAACGCCGATGGATTTCAGCGCCTTGCAGTAGCTCTGGAACTCGGCGTAGACCTGACCCTCGGGCACTTCGGGGCCGATGGCAAGGCCGTCCACGCCGTCGTCGCCGACGATGCCGCCCCAGAGCGTATTGTCCAGGTCGAGCACAAGCGCTTTTTGTTGCGGCCGTACAAGGACTTGATGATATTGGCCACGCTGTTGGCCAGCGACGGGATCGCGTCGAGGCAGATGGCATATTTGTACATGTGCCAGAAGAAGGCGTCGCCCCAGGCGGTCAGGCCGTAGTCAGCGGAAAGATAGTCGATGTCGTTGATGTAAAAAGTGCTCATGGGACGCGGCATAGGCGTAAAATTTCTGGTTCAGGCGGCTGATGAAGTTAGAGCGGCCATGGGGGTCCCAGATGTCGCGGTTGCCCATGAGGCGGAAGTTCGGGCGGTCAAAGTTGTTCTGGATGACCGGGCAGGAGAATTTTTGCTCCAACGCCTGCCACATCGTCTCAAAATGGGCGTACTGCTCGTCGAGCATCGCGTCGATGGCGGCTTCGCTGTCGGCCGTCGTGGGCAGGGCGGTCAGGTTGCGCCAGTTTGTGTGGATGTAGATGACGTCGGGGTGGAAGTCGTCCAGCCCGGCGTGCCGAACATGGCGTCCTGCCAATACTGGGCGTACTCGCTCTGGTAGAACTCCGCCTCGATGCCGTATTGCAGCAGAAACAGCCCCAGCTGGTCGGCCACTTCGTTTGTGGTGGACCCGCCGAGGATGGCAATTTTTTGCAGCGGGTGCGGGTTCCGGGCCAGCAGCTCACGCCGCAGCTTACGCTTTTGCGCAGCAGCGTTTCGGTATCGAGAGGGTAATGGAAGCAGTCCATGGGAAGCTCCTTTTATAGTAATAAGCCTTGTGGGCAAAATGTAGGGGCGCATTCTATATGCGCGCCCGCAAGGTGTGCGGCTGCCGCAGACGGCCCGGGCGGATATGGAATCCGCCCCTACGGACCTTTTTATCAGCCCATCTCCGCCAGTGCGCCCTTGAGTGCCTGGGCGATCTGGTCGGGGCAGCTGGTGGCCTTGCGGCCGCAGGTCGTGCCCTCCATGCGGGTGATGGCGTCCTCGGCCTTCATGCCGGGCAGCAAGCTGGCAATGCCTTTCAGTTTGCCATCGCAGCCGCCCAGGACCTGCACGCTCTTGATGGTGTGGTCGTCGTTCAGTTCCACGACGGTGCGGACGGAACAGGTACCCTTGTTGTTGTACGTGTAAGTCATTTTGATTTGCTCCTTATTTTTTGTCTCTTGTAGGTCGATTTGCGCGCCTTGGCTATGTCGCCGATGCGCGCGATCATCTCGTCGCTGGTCGTAAATGCTCCCACCGGGCGCGGCGTCACGGTGTTGATGCCGTGGTAATCGGTGCCGCCCGTGACGATCAGTCCGTTTTCCTTGGCTAAGCGGGTCAGCTCGGCTCTGTCCTCCGGCGTGTTGCGGGGGTGGTTGATCTCCACGCCGTCCAGCCGCCCGGCTGCGATCAGCTCCCGGGCCAGCTCCATGCTGTGGTAAACGCTGGGGTGCGCCAGCACGACCACTGCGCGGCTTGCCTTGATGACATCCAGCACGGTGTCCACCGGCTCATACCGCGGCGTGTGCAGGATGCGCCCGCGCACGGGCTTGAGCCCGAACAGCGATTTGTATACGGTATTATACATGCCGTCGGCCAGACCGTACTGCCACAGCACCCGCATGACCTGCGCCTTGAACAGCGTGCCGCTGTCTTTGGCAAGCTCGAGCGCCTCCTCGGTGCGGAACTGGGGGCAGATGGCTTCCAGCTCCCTTTGCAGCTCTGCAGCATGGCGGTCAGGCGGCGCTCGGCCATCATGGCGGAAAAGTCCGCCAGCACGGCGCAGTCGTCGGGCCAGTAGCAGAGCAGATGCACGCGGTGGGCGCGCTCGTAGTCGTAGGCGGTCAGCTCGGTGGCCGGGATGAGGTGGACGCCGTTCTGCACGGGATGGGCATAGGCGTAGCGCACGCTCCGAATCGAATCGTGGTCGGAGATGGCCAGATGGGTCATCCCGCGCAGGCCGCCAGAAACGGCAGCTTGTCCGCCGGGGGTCGAACCGTCGGAGAAGGTCGTATGGGTATGCAGATCACCGGGCATGGGCGTCACCTCACTTGCGAATGCGGATGCTATGGGACATATTATTATACTACAAGTCGAGGGAGGATTGCAAGTAGGGCGAGCAATGCCCGCCCCCTACAAATTTTACGCTATTTTCGCTCTTTTTTAGTTCCTCAAGTATTTCGCCAACTCGTCTATATCCGCATCGGTCAGGGCATCGGTTTCTGCCAGAGCCGCCACGAAACTGCGGGGGCTGCCGCCGAAAAGGCGGCCCCACAGACTGCGGCTTTCGGCGGGCAGGTACGCGGCCCGGTCAGGACGGCGGTGTAGAGGTAGCCCCTCCCCTGCTTTTCGCGGGTGACGCAGCCCTTTTCCTCCAGCCGGGCCAGCAGGGTCAGCAGCGTTGTGCGGGCGCGGGGCGGGCCGGGCAGCGCCGTTTCCAGCTCGGCGGCGGTCAGCGGCGCGTCGGCATCCCACAGGGCGTTCATGATTTCCAGCTCTGCGTCGGGCAGGCGTTTGATTTTGGACATGGGATGTCTCCTTTTTTAAGACAAGCTCTGGCCCTGTACACAGATGGTGCGGGCGTCAAATTTCAGGCTGGCGTTGCCGTTATGAACGTAGAACGTGTAGCGCTCCACACCGGGCCATTCGGCAGTAATATACAAGCCCTCGCGCGTGAAGTTCCAGACGCCCGGGTCGTCGCTTTCGAGACTTTCCGGCGGGGTGTAGCCCGGGAGTGCAGCGGTCTTGGGTGCCGAGAAATCCAGCGCGTTCACTTCGTCGTAGGTCAGGTAGAGCAGCTGTTGGTTCCAATCATTTGCAGGAGTGAAATCAACGTTCAGCATCAGCAGGGCGTCGGCCCCGCCGTAAAAATACCGGTTGCGGTAATAGAGGTAGGTTTCCAGCTCGTCCTGCGGCCAATCGCCGGGGTTGCCAAAGTCCCGCGCTCCTGCCTGTGCCAGCGCATCGCACTGGTGCAGCAGCATGCGGTACTGGTTGTTGGTCAGATCCAGCTCCCGCGCCATCGGCAGAATCTCAAAATGCGCCGATTGGTTCGGGTCGTCGGCAGACTGCCAGCCGCTGATGACCTCACAGGGCTGCGATTCGTCGAACGGCGCAATCAAATAGACATGAAAGCGTCCCTCGCCGTATTGTTTGCCCAGATACCAGCCTTCGGGCGTCAGCTCGGCTTCAAAGGTCGCTTTGACCAGTGCGCCCCGGCCGTCGTTCAGGTAGTCGCGCCAAGTTGTGCCGTCGTCGCGCCGGGTTTCCAGCAGGGCGGAAATGTATTCCGTGTCGTAATCCTCGGGCTCCACAAGGCCGCACGCGCCGCTGTGGTAGTAGTAACCGTTTCCGTCGGTCAGATACTCACTCAAAGGAAATCCGCACCGCGCCGCACGGCTGCGGCACCCGCCTCCATTGAGACGGGCGGCGGCTCCGGGGGTCACGATGGGGTTGGCGGTCTCGGACGGCTCCGGTGCAGCAGCAGTTGCGGCGGGTTCCTGCTCGTCTTGCGGGGCCGCGTCGGCGGGCTTGCAGGCGACCAGCCCACCCGCGCAGCAGGCAGTCAGGGCCAGCACAGCCAGCAGAATGCGGCCGCGGTGCTTGGGGGCGGTGTCCCACAGGGCGGTCAGGCGCTGTTTGAGCTGGCGTTTGCTCAGGGCAAAGCCGCTTGTCAGCGCGGGGCCGCGGTTCTGGCGCACAGCGGTCATCAGGGCATCGGCGTAGGCCGTACGGGGTAAGCAGCGGCGGCGCCGTGCAGTCTCGGCATCGCGGGCTTCCTCGATATCACGGCCCGCGCGGGCGGCCAGCATCCAGACAGCAGGGTTATACCAATGCACGGCACACGCCAGCGTAAACAGCAGCTTTTGCCGACGTCATGCCGTTTTATGTGGGTCAGCTCGTGGGCCAGCATGTAGTCTGCGCCATTGGGAGCCGTGCCCGTGGGGGGTCAGAAGTACGGGATGCAGCGTGCCCGCCACCATGGGGCTGCGTACCAGCGGCGTGGCGACCATGCGCGGGCACGCCCCCTGCGGCAGGCAGGGGCACTGCGCCATCTGGTGTCAACCGGCTGTGCGGTGCGGCGGACGCGGATGCGCCAGACGGCATAGCCGCCAAATTGATAGAGCGCAACAGCCAGCACACCGAGGTTCCACGCAAAGGCCAGCAGGTTCAGCCGCGTTGCGCCGACGGCGAGGCGTTCCAGCACCGTGCGGTGTCCCGTCTGCAGCTCGGCGCGGGGCACGATGTAGCCCGTGGGCGCGCCGCCCTCCATGGCAACCATGTGGGCACACCGTCGGCGGGGCGCTCGGTGACTTCCTGCGAAAGGGCGGTCCGGCTGTACAGCGGCGGTGTGGTATCCACGGACACCGCCGCCGGGGCCTGGGGCACAAAAGCGCGTGCAGCGGCACCAGAAGCAGCACCGCCAGCGTGACCCACAGGCGGCAGAGCCACTGCGGGCCGTAGCGTTTTTGCAGCCGGGGCGCCGCGGCCAGCAATGCCAGCGCGGCCAGGCCCAGCAGAATGCCCTGCACGAACAGCGAAGCAAAAAGTGTGGCGAACATGGGGTCGACCTCCTTTTGTTCTACAGTTGTAGAAGATAGCTTTATTCTACAAGTGTAGAAGGGCGGTGTCAAGGGGTGAGGGTGACAAAGTTTGACAGGGTTGTTTGGTGGAATTGCACAAGGGGCGGCAGCGGGCAGGTGGGGGCCGGGCATGCCCGCCCCCTACAGCGCCACGCTTGTTGAACAGGCGTTGAAGGCAAGGTACACGGGAGGGATAAATCCCTCCCCTACAAATCACTACCGGGTGCTTGTAGGGCGGCCAGCCCTCTGGCCGCCGCGGACGTTTGCGGTACTATATAACTTTATGGGCTGCCACTGTAGGGAGCGGCATCCTCGACGCCCCGCGGGGGGTCAAGACCCTCCCTACAAATCGCTCGAAAACGGGGCTGCGCACTAAAAAAGCGCACCGCCCCCAGTCGGGAGCGGTGCGCAAAATATCTTTATGCTATGCCAGACTTACGCCAGCAGGGGCTTGCAGGCCTCGGCCAGCTTTTCCTTCTGGGCCTCGGCCTCGGCGAGGTCCTTGCCCTTGGTGGTAAAGTAGGTCTTGATCTTCGGCTCGGTGCCGGAGGACGCACGACAACCGTCGCGCCGCTTTCCAGCGTGTAGATCAGGACGTTGGCGGCGGGCAGGCCGGTCTCCTCGGGCTTCTTGTAGTCCACGACCTTGACGACCTTGTCACCGGCAAAGTCCTTCGGCGGGTTGACGCGCAGGTTCTGCATGATGTCGGCCATCTTGTCCATGCCGGACAGACCCGGGAACTCAAAGCTGTCCACCTTGTTCAGGTAGCGGCCATACTCGGCGTAGATGCGCTCCAGTTCTTCCTTGATGGAGGAGCCCTTGGCGCGGTAGTAGGCGGCCATCTCGCAGATCAGCATCGAGCCGATGATAGCGTCCTTATCGCGGACGTAGGGACCGGCCAGGTAGCCGTAGCTCTCCTCAAAGCCGAAGATAAAGCGCTCCTCCTCGCCTGCGGCCTCCAGCCCGGCGATCTGGTCGCCGATCCATTTGAAGCCCGTAAGCACATTTCGGCATTCGACACCGTAATGTTCGGCCACCTTGTCGGCCAGCGGGGTCGAGACGATGGATTTGCACATGACGGGGTTCTTGGGCATGGTGCCCTTCTCAATGCGTCCGGCGCAGATGTAATCCAGCAGCAGCACGCCCACTTCGTTGCCGCTCAGCAGCTCATAGCTGCCGTCCTTGCAGCGCACGGCGATGCCCACGCGGTCGGCATCCGGGGTCGGTAGCCAGCATCAGATCGGCACCGCTCTTTTCCGCCAGCTCCAGGCCAAGGCGCAGGGCCTCAAAAATTTCGGGGTTCGGATAGGGGCAAGTGGGGAAATTACCGTCCGGCTATTGCTGCTCGGGCACGATGGTCACATCGGTGATGCCGATGTCGCCCAGAACATGGGTGACGGGCACAAGGCCGGAGCCGTTCAGCGGGCTGTAGACGAGCTTCAGACCGGCTGTCTTGCAGATGCCCGGGCGGATGGAGCGCGCCTCGATGGCGGCGTAGAGGGCGTTGATGCAGTCGTCACCAACATACTCGATCAGGCCCTGCGCCAGACCGTCCTCAAAGGAGATCAGCTTGGCGCCGGTCAGGATATCGGTTTTCTGAATTTCGGCGTAAACAATGTCGGCGGCCTCATCGGTCATCTGGCAACCGTCCGGGCCGTAGGCCTTGTAGCCGTTGTACTTGGCCGGGTTGTGGCTGGCCGTGACCATGATGCCGGCGTTGCAGTTGTAATAGCGGGTCGCAAAGCTCAGCGCGGGCACGGGCATAAGGGCGCTGTAGATGCGGACCTTGATGCCGTTGGCGGCCAGCACCTCGGCAGCGGTCCTGGCGAACAGGTTGCTCTTGATGCGGCTGTCATAGCTGATGGCAACGGTCTGGCTGCCGCCCTGGGTCTTAACCCAGTTGGCCAGGCCCTGGGTCGCCTGACGGACAACGTAAATATTCATACGGTTGGTGCCTGCACCGATGACGCCGCGCAGACCGGCGGTGCCGAAACTTCAGGGCCACGGCAAAGCGGTCCTGAATGGCGGCATCGTCCCCCTTAACGCTTTCCAGCTCGGGCTTGAGGTCTGCATCGTCCAGCTCGGCAGCAAGCCAAAGCTCATACATATCCTGATACATAAGTAAAAACACCTTCACTTTCCATAGGAAATACTAACTTGGCTTACTCTAAATATACAACATTCTGCAAAAAGCCTGTCAATCGAATTTTGGTTAATTTTGCCTGATTTTTTCCCGTTTCGTGCTTGTGCAAGGGCGCGCTGTGCGGTATACTGATAAAAAGCAGGAAAGTGGGAAACAGGCCATGTATGCAAAAGTGACAAGCCTCGGCGTGACCGGTCTGGCGGGGTACATCGTGCAGGTCGAAGCCGATCTTGCGGGCGGGCTGCCGCAGTTCAATCTGGTCGGCCTGCCGGACTCCGCCGTCAAGGAGAGCAGTGAGCGGGTACGCAGTGCCGTGAAAAACCTGCACTACGCATGGCCCGCCAGCCGCATCACGATCAACCTGGCCCCCGCCGACGTGCGCAAGACCGGGCCGGTGTACGATCTGCCGGTGTTTGTGGGCATCATGGCCGCGCAGGGCAAAGCTGCCCGCCCCGGCAGTGAGCGGGCGTTTCTGGGAGAGCTGGGACTGGACGGCACGCTGCGCCCCGTGACCGGCGTGCTGCCAATGGCGCTGGCCGCGGTGCAGAACGGCGTGAAGGAGCTGTTTCTGCCTGCCGAGAACGCTGCCGAAGCCGCTGTGGCCGAAGGGACTGACCGTCTACCCTGCCCGCAGTGCCCAGGATGTTGTGCTGCATCTATGCGGCGCAACGCCCCTGACCCCGGCAACGCCCGAGGGGTACGATGAGAACGGCGTCTGGCTGGGGCCGGATATGGCCGATGTGCGCGGGCAGAGCGAGGCCCGCCGGGCGATGGAGGTTGCCGCCGCAGGTGGGCATAATTTGATCGTGATAGGAAGTCCCGGAACCGGAAAATCCATGCTTGCCAAGCGGCTGCCGGGCATTCTGCCGCCGCTGACCTATGAGGAGGCGCTCGAGACCAGCGCCATCTACTCTGGTGGCCGGGCTGCTGCGCGGCGGCACGGGGACTTATCAAGCAGCGGCCCTTCCGCAGCCCGCACCACAGCGTCAGCTCGACAGCCATTGTGGGCGGCGGGTCTGTCCCCGCCCCGGCGAGGTCAGTCTGGCGCACAACGGTGTGCTGTTTTTGGATGAGTTGCCCGAGTTTGCCCGCGACACGCTGGAGGTGTTGCGCCAGCCGTTGGAGGATGGCAAAGTCACGGTCAGCCGCGTACACGGCACGGCGTCCTACCCGTGCAGGTTCATGCTGGTGGCCGCCATGAATCCCTGCAAGTGCGGCTATTTAGGCCATCCGACGCGGGAGTGTACCTGCACGCCGAGCGCGGTGGATGCCTACCGGCGGCGCATCTCCGGCCCGCTGCTGGACCGCATTGACTTACACGTCGAGGCCCTGCCCGTGGAGTACGACGACCTTGCGTCCGAGCAGGGCGGTGAGTCCAGCGCCGACGTGCGTGCCCGGGTCATGGCGGCGCGTGCTTTGCAGCGGGAGCGGTACAAGGCCCTGCCCGGCGTGCGGTGCAACGCGCAGCTGCCCTCCAGCGCACTGCGCCGCTACTGCCGCATGACCCCCGCCGCCGAGAAAATTTTGCGCGGCGCATTTGAACGGCTGGGATACAGCGCCCGCGCCTATGACCGCATTTTGCGCGTGGCCCGACCGTGGCCGATCTCGACGGCAGCGAGGTACTGACACGGCACATCTGTCCGAGACGCTGCAATACAGGACGCTGGACAGAAAGTTCGGGATGTAATAAAGCACTGCCCGCCGTTTTCGGGTTGAAAGCGGCGGGCAGTGTTTTATTTTTGCAACGAGAATTTGCAGCAGCCTTTCAGCGCTCTTGTCCCAGCTGTATTTTTCGAGAAGGGCGGCGGTGGGAGCCGTGGCCGGGGGGTAACGTCATCGACGTCGCCAGGGTTCGCGGTCAGGTCAATGTAGGCGGCGCAGGGGCCGTGGAGACCTCCCGCATACAAAGGGGTGTCGCTGACGATGATCTGCGGCGCACCGCAGGCGGCGGCCTCCAGCGGCGGGATGCCGAAGCCCTCATAGAGCGTCGGGAAAAAGAAACGCTTTGCAGTGAGCCATCAGCGCCTTGGCTGCACCGTCGCTGACATACCCCAGATACAGCACATTGGGCAGGTCGGCCAGGCCCAGGCGCTCGGCCTCGGCGGCAAGGCTGCCGCCGCCCGCAATGGCAAACACGGCGTCGGGCTTGGCCCCGGCCGCGCGCAGCACCCAAGGGAAGTTCTTGTTTTTGAGCAGGTTCGCCATGCTGAAATAGTATTGACCGGGCTTGAGCTGCGGGTGCCGGGCAAAAATGCTCTCATCGGGCGCAATGCGCTGCATCTGCTGCCAGGCGTTGTAGACAACGTCCATTTTTCGCAGGAACGCCGTAATATTTGGCAATTTCCGATTTGGAGAACTCCGACACCGTGATGATGCGCTCGGCCCTTTGGCAATGCGGCGGTATTGCAGGCAGTGCCATGCAGCGCTCAGCCGCCCGCGGGGTCGGTGTAAAAGTCCGGGCGCGCGCGGTAGCAGACATCGTGCACAACGGCAATGCCGCGGAAGCCGAACAGCGGGATGACATTGCAGGTGGCAAGTCCCCCGGCCCCGCGCTGCCGGAGGTAGCGCGGGTAGTCGAGCTGCTGCCAGACGCCGCCCCTGTGCGTGCCGAAGGAAACGACCTTTATATTGGTATAGTGCGGCGTTTCAACGCCCGGCGGGGTGACAATTTCGACAAAGCCCGGCGGGACGATGCGGTCCAGCGCGGCGAGCAGCTCGATGGAATAGCGCTGGATGCCCGAAAGGCGCTGGGCAAAAAACGAGCCGTCAACGGCCCAGATGGTGTTGGACATAGAGTACCTCTTTGTTACGGCGCGGTTGGCGGCGGCCAGAGGACCGGCCGCCCTACGATGCAAATTGCTGCTTGTACAGCAGGATTTTATTGACACCCGGTCCGTTCCTCGGAGATCGTGCCGTTTTGCACAGCCTCCAGGACGGCGGCGTAGGCCTCGGGCAGGGAGTTGGGCATCAAAAAGTACATCACAGCCCGCCTGAAGGGCCTGCACGGCGGCCTCGCCGGGGGTGTAGGCGGCGGTGATGGCATCCCATCGCCAGCGAGTCGGTGACGATGAGGGTGTTTTCCGCGTCGGGGATCAGCGCGACAAGCTGCGGCGAAAAGGGTGGCCGGGGTGCCGTCGCCGGTCACATTCGGCGCGGCGATATGCCCGACCATGACGGCGTGCAGGCCGGTGTCCGCCGCAAAGGGCAGCAGCTCGCAGGCTTGCAGCTCGTCGAGCGTTTGTAGGTCACGGCCAGCGCGGTGTGGCTGTCCTCAGCGGTATCACCGTGGCCGGGGAAAATGCTTGAGCGTCGGCAGGAATGCCGCCGGTGCGCAGGCCGTCCCGCGGCGGCAGCGGCCATTTCGGCGGCGGTGGCGGCGTCCGACGAGAAGGCCCGCATGCCGATGATGGGGTTATCCGGGTTCGTGTTCACATCGGCGTCAGGCGCAAAGTCCATGTTGAAGCCGTACTCCTTTAAATATGCGCCGATGGTCTGCCCCATGGCGCAGGCGTCCGCCGGTCGCCGGACGCGCCCACCGCGGCGGCGCTCTCCATATTGCGGCAGGTCAAAGGCCGGGTGGTTGGCCAGGCGCGCCACCGCGCCGCCCTCCTCGTCCACCGCGATGAAAAGCGGCGTGCGGCTGGCGGCCTGCAAATCGGCGTTGAACTGCGCCAGCTGCTCCGGGTCGGTGATGTTCTTTGCCGAACTGGCAGATGCCGCCCACAGGGTAGGCTTGCAGGGTCTCCCCGCATGGCGTCGGTCAGCGTGGTCACACCGTCGGCCTTTGCGTCGTTGATGGTCTCCTGCGGGAGCGTCAGATCCAAGGCGTCGGGACGGATGATGAAAAGCTGGCCGATTTTTTTCTTCCGGCGTCAGCGCGCGTCGGCGGGGGCGGGCGCTGCGGTTGGGGCCAGGGGTGGACGCGGGAGTTAGGGTCGGCGCGGCGGTGGGCAGGGTGCCCGCCGGGGTTGCCGTACAGGCTGTGAGGGTGGTGGCAGTGCGGGGAGAAGCAGGCGTTTCATAGGGGGGTCACCGCCTTTCCGGGTGAGGTGAGTGGTGGCGAACGGCGCAGGCGGATATGGAATCACCCTGCAGGGATGGGTAACAGGCAGTGACCCGTGGACGAGTGCCAGCAGGTTGGCGGGCGAGCAATGTTCGCCCCTACAGTGCTATTATAATGCTGTTGCAGAGCAAGAGCAAGACAGCAAAAGAGGCGACCCTGCCGTAGTAACCCGTTAGTGAGGTTTTCATGGCAGTGTCGCCTCATCCGGCCTGCGGCCACAGCCAGTCTGCGCGCCAAGAGCCGCCTGCGGCCTGGTTGCGCTCCGGCTGCCTGCCTGCAGGCACCAGCCTAGGGAAGGCTTTTTGCTCGGCTATATTTAGTCCGGCAGACTGTCGGCGTAGTTCTCTCCGCCGACGGGCACTGGGCCACAACGTCGGTGTCGGCGGCAGTCTCGGCGGTGGCGGTATCGTCGTGCAGCGACTCCCTTCGTCACAGCAAAGGCGGACTTTGTGGTCGGCGTTGACCTCATAGACCAGCGTCGGCGCGCCGGAGCTGGCAAGGTAGCACAGACTGTCGTCGGACGCGCTCCGCCGTGCCGAACCGCACCGTCAGGCTTGTGCCGTCGGTGAAGGACAGCGTCGCGGTCACGTCGGGGGCATCAGCCCATAGGCACTGTCAGCATCGGGCGCGGTGATGGTCCACGCGGTCTGCATTTCCAGAATCGTACCGGCCATCTTCCTGACGCTGCTCTGGGTCAGGGCGTAGTCAGGTCGTCGGCCAGCGTCCAGATGCCGTCGGTTGCAGGTAAATGTCAGGTCGTTCACCTGCATGGCGGCCACATCGTCTGTCGTCTTGTCGGTCAGCGTCTGGGCCTTGTACAGGTCGCGGGGGACTTGCTCGCGTCGCCAGGTCGCTGCGCCGGACCGTGTAGGCTGCGCCGGATTCGTCGTAGACGTAGTAGACGTCTGCCGCTGTTCAGCTGATCTACAGTCAGGTCCACGGTCAGCTCCCTGCCCCGAGGGTGATCGTCATCTGCGGGTGTCACTTTTAGCGGGCAGCCGGCCAGGTCATTGCCCTCGAGCTTGCGCTGCGCCTTCAGGTTGGCGTAGTCCTCCACAAGGCTCTGCACCTTGGTCTGGTCCAGCGGCAGCGACGGGTCATCGGCCAGCAGCCAGCCGTCGCTGCCCTTGAGGAGCGAGACCTCTACATTGTTGCCCGCGTAGGACAGCGCGTCGATGTCATCCACCGCGGTCACACAGCGGCAGCTGTCGTGTCGGTTCCGCCCCCGTGCGTGTCAGCACGGACCAGCAGGATGCCCAGCAGCGCAACGACGCCCACAAGGATGACAAGCGGCAGAAATTTCTTGTTTTTTCATGGTTCTCTTTATCTGCGGCGGCACAAACGGACCACCGCGCCCGCAATGATGCAGACGATGGGCAGCACCAGCGTGAACAGTACGCCCAGCGGGATGGCCTGCCGAGGTCGGCACACTCAGCGAGGCCGCGCTATGCTTTGGCGTTGATGACCGCTGTCGTCTGCTCGCCGTTCATCCAGTTGACAACGCTGCCCAGGAATTGGGCGCGTTGCCGCCAGAGACGGCCTGGTCGATGTTGCTTTCCAGCAGGTTCGGGCAGTTGACCCAGACAACGCGCGCACCGGTGGCGGAGTTATCCGCCGCCATTGCCACGGCAAAGCAGCCCCTGGGTCGGTATCGGCCTTCATGGTCTCGGCGGTGGCGTAGTTTCCATCGAGTAGGCATTATCACCGGTGGTCAGCAGGTCGGTAAAGGCGAACTCGCTGTCGTCGTTCGTCGATGCCCTGGGCAATGGGGTGTAGATCATCATGCTCTGGGACACGCCCGCGGTGATGTCGTTGTCGGCCAGCTTGGGCAGCAGGTCTGGGGGTAGCCGTAGGGGTAATGGTCGGTGTCGGTCTCGATCAGCAGGCCGGCTTGGGGGCCATGCCGCAGGCGGCCAGCACAATGTCAAGACTGGCGTCCCGTGGTGAAGTCGGTGGCCCAAACAGCTTGCCGCCCGCCACGTCAGTCGTCTCGGCATCATGGTCAGGTCTGCCCCCGGCGCGTTGATAAGCACGGCACTCACGTCCGCCGGATAATAGCTGCCGGCGGTCAGGTCGAAGTGAGGTCACGGTCACACCGGCGTTGACAGCGTGTCGGTAAAGTCGCCGGACAGCGCGTGGTCTCGCCGTGGCCGGTCAGCTCATACAGCTGGTAGGCCGCGGTGCGGGTGACCTTGGCGATGCTCGGAGGTCAGGGCGTTCTCGGCCTGAAGCTGTAGTTGGCCGGTGGTGGTAGTAGCCTCCAGGTCCATCTCGTACATGTCGTTGTGGAGAGCCGTCGCTGCTTGTCGCCGCAGACCAGCACAACGCTGCCCGCCGACGCGCCGTCATACTGCTGGGCGAACGTCGGTAGAGCACGGGGTCGCGCTGCTGCCAGCTGAAATGGCTGCTCTCGCCCGCGTAGCGGTCCAGCAGGCGGGTAATGTCTGCGTCCTCCCGCCCGCCTCGGCCAGATAGTAGGCCGTCACATCGGCGTTCAGCCTCATGGAGCAGGTTCTCGGTGGTGTCACTAACGTGAAAAAGCGACGTCGTGGAAATATCGTACGTCGGTATATTTGGTGGGCAGTGCGCGGATGACGAGGTTGACCAGAATGATCACCGCCAGCACCACCACCGCCAGCGCACTGGCGTACATACCGCTGTGCAGGGCACGCTTGCTGCCGCCCTGCGGGAGCTTTACATTCAACTTTTTCATGGCGTATCCCTCCTCAATTCCAACGGCGGCGTTCCAACGCCTGCCCGGTCAGGAAGAGGAACAGCCCGATGACCGACAGATAGTAGACAATGGCCGGGATACTGAACATCCCGCCCACAATGTCCTTGAACGGCTCAAACAGGGCCAGCGCGGACAGCACCGCATTGAAGGCCGTCAAAAGCCATGTCGGGCGCAGCCGGAACAGAATGAACAGCACGACAGCCCCACGCAGAACACCGTGACGCCCGCGGTCAGCCGCTTGTAGATAACGCCGACGAGAATCGACGCGATGAGCACGACGACCATAAAAGCAATGAATGCCAGCAGATTGCCGGTGGTGAACATGGTCTGATGCCGTCCATAATGTAGGCAACGAGCAGTGCGCCGAAGGTGGCGAGGTAGGCTAAGATCTGGTTCTCGGTCAGGGCCGAGATCCAGGTGCCGACGGCCAGGCAGGCGCTGCCCAGCAGCAGGTAGCCAAGCACGGCACTGTACGCCGCAATGAGCGAGACCGTGCCGAACGCCTTTAAAAATCAGCGGCATGAGCACGGCGGCGGCCAGCGGAAGGGCAAAGACCGCGACCTCGGCCAGAAACTTACCGGCCACGATGGCCGGGATGCTGACCGACTAGTCAGCAGCAGCTGGTCGGTGCGATTCTTGCGCTCCTCCGCAACGCTGCGCATACTGATGGCCGGCAGCAGGAAAAGCAAAATCATCGTCATGGTGTGAGAGCACCGACGCAAAGTCCGACGAGGCGTAGAGCAGGTTGCGGTTGGTGTAGTACAGCCCCAGGAAGAAAAGGCTTACGGCAGCAACGACCCAGCCGATCATGCCGGTAAAGTAGCTTTTGACCTCGCGTTTAAAGATTGCTTTCATCGCTGTCCGCCTCCTTTTCGTTTGCTTCTTCTGCGGCGGCTTCCGCAGGGGATTTTCGGCGGGGGCAGCGGTGCTTTCCGGCTTGCCGCTCTCGGTGTCTCGGTCAATTGCAGGAATACATCCTCCAGGCTCATCGTCTCGGCGCTCAGGCTCAGCACCGGGCAGCCCGCCTGAGCCAGCGCCAGCGAGCGCACCGCGCAGGTCAGTACCCGCCGTGCTGACGGCAGTGAAGCTGACCTCGCCGCCCTTCTCGTCGGTGACACGCAGGTCGGTCAGGCCGGGCACCTTGCCTGCAGCGGCCACAACGGCCTCGCGGCTGCCCTGTGCCGTGGCGGTGATCGTGCCCTTGGCGGTCAGCTGGGCGGCCAGCTCCTCCGGTGTGCCCTGCGCCACGAGCCTGCCGTGGGCAATGATAAGCACCCGGTCACAGACGGTCTGGACCTCGCTCAAAATATGGCTGGACAGGATGACCGTGTGGGTCTTGCCCAGGTCGCGGATGAGGGAGCGGATCTCGATCATCTGCGCCGGGTCCAGGCCGACGGTGGGCTCATCCAGAATGATGATCTTCGGCGTGCCGAGCAGCGCAGCGGCAATGCCTACACGCTGACGGTAGCCCTTGGACAGGTTGCGGATCAGGCGCTGCTCCATGCCCTGCAGGCCCGCGCGGGCCGCGGCGTGCGCCACTGCGGCGGCACGATCCGCCTTTTTGCGGGTGCCTTTCAGCTCGGCCACAAACAGCAGATATTCCTGCACGGTCATATCCTGGTACAGCGGCGGCTGCTCCGGCAGGTAGCCGATGCAGGCCTTTGGCCGCGGCGGGCTCGTCGGCAATGTCGTGGCCGTCGATTTTCACCGTGCCGTCGGTAGCGGAAATGTAGCCTGTGATGATATTCATGGTGGTAGACTTGCCCGCGCCGTTGGGGCCGAGCAAGCCGTAGATGCAACCATCCTCGACGGTGAAACTGATATCATCCACCGCGGTGTGACTGCCGTAGCGCTTTGTCAGATGCTCTACTTCGATCAAAGTGCGCACTCCCTTTTCATTTCATAATGTCTTTTATTATAGTGATAAATTGTGATAATTTTGCGACAATGGTTTGAAGAAGTGTGAAATCGTGCGCGGGGCTTTGCCAAAAACGCCGCGGAAACAGGAGCAGCTCCCGTTTCCGCGGCGTTTCGCGGGTTTATTCTGAATCAGAAGTCCATGTCGTTGGGGTAGGTATCATGCCGCACAAAGCCGCCGAGCTCGTCGGTAGTCGTCATGCCCATGGCCAGTGCCTTGCTGCGCATGGCGGCGTAAAATTCCGCGTAGGTCGCCTGCATGTACGGTTCCAAAAGAAGCCGCCGATGCCGAAGGTGAATACGCAGAGCAGCAGCCAGCCAAAGAAGGACAGCTTGAGGATGAAGAAGTTCCACTTCTCGCCCTCCATCATCTCCTTTGCTCAGGTCCATAGCGCGGGTGGCGGACATATAGGGGTTTTGGCCAGCAGGTAGGGCACCAGCGCATAGCAATACTCCCAGTAAATGCCCGGCACAATGAGCAACAGGAAGCCCAGCGCGATTTTCAGGTCGGTAAGCAACTGCACCACGATGGGGTTGCCGTAGGGGCGGCGGAAGGTGCTAACGACGGTGAGACGGGCGTCAGGGACTGGCGGCTCTCCATAAAATAGCGGCAGCGGCCGACGTTGAGCGGGTAGACGACAAAGAGTGCCCAGCAAAGCGCGGCAATAGAGCCGATGAGCATACCGACGAGGATCGCCCCCAGCATACTGTCGGGGATACTGTTGACAATGTCATAGGCCGTCGTGTCGTCCGTAACAGTGCTGACAGCCTCGCCGCGCCGCATTGCCGCTGTTGGCCCCCTGCCCCGCCCAGCCCTACAAAGCTGAGCACCAGACAGATCCAGAAGGAACGCCAGTAGCGTCCCTGCAGGGCCTGCTTGGCGTTGGTTTTTTAAAAGTTCGCGTGTCCACATAGTGGGCCACCTCCATAATTCATGCTTTAGGGATGGGCAAAGCTCCGATTTGTTCTCGAGGGCGTGCAGCATATAGTTGTGTTTGGCTTGTTTTTCATCTATATACTGTATTTTGATTTTGCAAAACATGCGTTTTGCTCACGGTTGCATGCTTTTACTATATGCTTTTTTATTATAACAGCTTATGGCGCAAATGCAAGTTTTGGCGCGGCGCGTTTTGACGTTTTTGCGCAGTTTTACTCATGTTCACAAAAAATATAAAAAAGTTTGGCATTTTTTGCGGAAAACGCTTGACATTTGTTTGCGGTTTGGCTATAATAATACGTCGTCAGGGCCACGGCCCACGGCGAAAAGAATATGCGGATGTGGCGGAACTGGCAGACGCGCTAGATTCAGGTTCTAGTTCCCTTAAAAGAGTGTGGGTTCAAATCCCTTCATCCGCACCAAAATCCTCGAACGTTAGTTCGGGGATTTTTTGTTTTGTTGATTTGTTTGGGATGACAAGCATCGCCCCCTGCGGCACCGGCGGTTCGCGCTTTTCTTCTATAGATACCACCAACAGCCCCGGTTCTGCACTGGAACCCGGGGCTGTACGATTTTACATTAACTTTATGCCATGAAATCCGGCAGGGGCTTGCCCTCCTTCAGCCATTGGTGATACTCGGCGGTAGCGGCAAACTCAACGTCGCCAGCGGAGTTCAGCGCTGTCTCGACCGAATCCTGATAACACCAATGATAAAGCCGACACCAACGACCTGCAAGCAGCAGCGAACCGCCCGCAACGCCGGAGGCACCGCACGCGCCCAGTGCCGACATGATGGACAGCAGGATGGCGGCGGGCAAAGAGACCTCCATGCCCAGCGTGTTGGCCGCAGCCAGCGTCATGATCGTGATGGTGATGGCCGCGCCGTTCATGTTGATGGTGGCGCCCAGCGGGATGGAGACGGAGTAAATATCCTTATCCAGGCCCAGCTTTTCGCACAGAGACATGTTGACCGGGATGTTGGCGGCGGAGCTGCGGGTGAAGAAAGCGGTCAGGCCGCTTTCACGCAGGCAGCGGAACACCAGTGGGTAGGGGTTGCGGTGCAGGTAGATAAAGATGATGAACGGGTTGATCACCAGCGCCATCAGCAGCATGGTGCCCACCAGCAGCAGCAACAGGCGCCCGTACTGGGTAAAGATGGACAGGCCGTTGTCCGACACGTTGGTAAATACCAGGCCCATAATGCCAAACGGCGCCAGGTTGATGATCCACCGCACAATGGTAGAAATTGCATCCGCCGTGTTGGCCATAAAGTTCTTGGTGGTATCGCTGCCCAGCTTTTTCATGGCAAGGCCGAACAGGCAGGCCCACATCAGGATGCCGATATAGTTGCCGTTCATGATGGAAGCAACCGGGTTAGAAACAATGTTGGAAAGCAGGGTGTGCATCACATCACCCAGGCCCTGGGGCACCACATCCGCCGTGGCAGCTTCCGCCAGAACCAGCGTCTGCGGGAACAGCTTGCTGGTCACAACGCTGAGCGCAGCCGCCACAAAGGTGGTGAGCATGTACAGCCAGACCACCGTACCAAAGCGGCGGTCCAGCTTGGAGGAGCCCTGCGCCAGTGCACTGGCAACAATAACAAACACCAGCACCGGTGCAACGCCTTTCAGCGCGCCGACAAACAGGTTGCCGAATTCTTCGATCCATGCAGCACCGGGGCAGATCAAAGCCAGCACCGAACCGATCACCAGGCCGATTGCAATGCGCAGGATCAGGCTGGTGGAGTTGTACTTGGCAGCCAGCGTTTTGGCTGCTTTTGTGAGTTGATTCATAACGATTCCTCTTCCCTATTTTAATTGGGTTTGGCAGATGTTCCGCACCTGCCCATTCCGCAGCCGCCCGCACAAACGGTTTCGCGGAATGTTTTCCATTATACCGCAATCGTTCAAGATTGCAAGAGGGCGGACAGGTGTGCCCCGTGGAAAAACAATCTATTTTTATCGTTGATACGAAGTAAAAAATATTTAAAAAATGTTTTTGTGGACAATATATCTGTGTTCTGTCCGTGGACATTTCGTTGTATGAAAGAGGGCAGCATACGAATGCACTGCCCTTTTATCTTGCTTTATTGGGAACACGGTTTAGAGCCAGATTCAGGGCCACAGGGAAACGCAGGCATATGGAAATTTGCCTGACAGCTTGTGGTAAACCTTCATATGGCCTTTTTTCCTCACTGATACCGGAGCGGTAATCATCTCTCTGCTTTTGGCAGGGCAATAAACAACTTAAAAGCCAAGGCAAAGAAAAAGAGCCTCAAGCCAAAGCTTGAAGCTCTTTGTCTCGACGTGACAAAAAAGATACCCTGTCTCAAAATTCATCCAATTTTTTGTTTGCTCTTTTAGGGCAATCGTGGCGGCCATTGCAGCATCCATTCCAGATAGTCGGCGCGCGTTATTTTCCTTACGGAAAGAGAATGCTTTTTGTCAACCCAATCAAGCAGCAATCTATTTAGTGGAAGTTGTTCAGAATAAATTATCGGGCTGACTGTCTTTCCGGGTGGTGTGTTCGCCGTTCTACTCGTTGCCAGTTGCAAAACACCTTCATGTTCCCAATCGTACCATATCAAAATTCGAAGCAGGTCGATTGGTGTCTCGTCCGGCATAAGGAAAATTTCTTCGCGGATGTTCATGGCTTTTGCAATTTCTTTTAAACGGTTTGCCTTTGGGCTGCGATACCCCATTTCATATTGTGCAATGCGGTTCGCGCTGCTCTTTTCCGTATCCGAGCATCTCACCCAATTTTTGTTGTGTAAGGCCGCGATGCTCGCGTACCAGTTTGATCCGTGATCCTGTATCCATCGTGTAATAGCTCACTTTCCCAAAAAGAATACCCGCATCAGCAAGCGTTTTCGACTTGCCAGTGCGGGCGTTTGTGTATGAGTGAATGGCTCTATATAAGGTCAATCTTTTGGGTATAACCGCCGATAAAGTAGATTTCGATTTCTTGCCGTGAGTGGACAATAACCTTTTCGATGATTCTTGCGGTAAGGATGTCATCGTATTCCTTTATTAAAAGGTCTTGCGCCGTCAGCTGTTTGGTTGCTTCTTCGTCCTCCCCTATTACCATCCGTACTTTCTGCGATATTTGCTTTCAGTATTTTGATTTTACCGCTGAGTTTTCTCAGCTTATCATCAAGGAACGGTGTACTCTCGTCAAGTTCCAGTGACATTTCAAGCAGACGATCAAATTCTTGCTGTGCTTTTTCTAGCTGCTTTTGAAGCTGGGCTTTCAAGTTTTCTCCTGCTTTCATTTGACGGAGAATACCGTCAAGTTGTGCAGCAACTTCATCGGTAAAGTTTGCGGCCAGATTCTGCACAGCTTTCAAAAATAGCCTGATGCAATTCTTCTTCCGGGATTGACGGTGAATGACTGCAAAATTTTGTTCCGTATTCGAGTCGATTGACGCATCTCCAAACGATTTGTTTTCTGCCGTGGATGTTCCAAGTAACCCGCTTATAAGGGCTGCCGCAGTCACCACAGACCAATCGTTCGGATAAGGCATATTTGCTGTTGTAGCGACCTCGATGTCGCTTGCGTTGGTTAGCTGCCGACTTACTATTGCGGCGGGCGATTTCAGCCTGCACCTCACGGAACATCTGCTTGGTGACGATACCTTCATGGTTGTTTTCAATGTAGTATTGAGGCAACTGACCCGTGTTTTTCTTGGAAACGCCTGTCAGTACATCCTCGATAAAGGTCTTTTGCAGCAGCACATCGCCACAGTATTTCTCATTTTGGAGAATCCGCTGTACGCTCTCGGACGACCACTTTTTGTTTTCTCTTGCAGTCAGAACCCCGCCCGCTTCCAATTTCTTTTTAATCGGTCTGTAGACTGGCTCCTTGCAGATAGCTGTTGAATATCATGCGAATCACTTCGGCTTCTTCGGGGATTACCTCTGGTTTACCATCCAAGCCTTTTCGGTAGCCAAGTATCTGTCCATAGGGAAACGGGAATTTTCCCTGCCTAAACCCCATTCGTTTACCGCGTGCAACGTTCTGCGAAATCGACTCACTTTCCGCCTGTGCAAAGGCGCTCAGCACCGTCAGAATCATTTCGGAGTTCATTGTTGACGTGTTGATGTTTTCTTTTTTCAAAAATCACCGCAATGCCGATTGCTTTCAGCATTCGGACATATTGGATGCTGTCCAGCGTGTTGCGGGCGAAGCGCGAAATGGATTTTGTAAGGATTAGGTCGATTTTCTTCTTTTTTACAGTCTTGAATCATCTGGTTAAATCCGTCACGCTTTTTTGTATGGATGCCGGAGATACCGTCGTCGGCATAAATCCCGGCCAGTTCCCATTCTGAGGTTGAGTTGATTTTTCTCAGTGTAGTACAGTTTCTGCGTTTCAAAACTTCCCTGTTGTTCTTCTTCCTCGGTGCTGACGCGACAGTAGGCCGCCACTCGCATTTTTCGCATGGTGTTGTTTTTCCCACTGCGTATCTGTCTAGTGGCTGGAATTTCGATGATTCTTGTGTTGCTCATGGTGCTCTTCCTTATTATAATGTCTGTCCGTTTCGCAGTTTGATGTCGATATGTGTATCGAGGTGTAAGATGATTTTGCTGACGATGGAGCTGTAGAATGATTCTGGAAATGTATCTGTGGGTTTGAATTCTTTGCAGGCGCGCTTGATTTGCATTGTTGTCGGATCGTCATCCCCTGCTGCGCAGTAATTAAATTGCAGTTCTGCTCGGCGCAGAATTTTGTCGATGATTGCATCTGCATCCAGCTCTGGTAATGCAAGGGCTGTGTGAATCTCATGATCCAGCTGAGCAACTTCTATTGACCGGGTGTTGCATTGTTCCTTTGGATTGTGGATTATTTCCGGGTGCTGTTGGATTTGGTATAACCTATCCACGATTTGTTGTGCCATGTTTTCAGGTTGCATCGGCTTTGACCACATTCCGCACTGTCGGCAAGTCCATTGTTGGGTTCTAGGTCGCCAGTATAGGCGCTCACCACAGCAGGCACACTGCATATCGCTTCGAAATGGTTTTAGCACTGCTGAATATGTTACGGTTTTGTTGCTTCGGATGCTGGCAGCTTGGCTGTAAACTTCTTTTGAAATAATGGCTGGGTATCCTTTGGCTCCACAGTAAATCTCATTTGCAAGTATGCGGGCAACGATATTTTTGTTCCAGTTATTATCTGAAAAGTGATAGGCTGTGCCACTTGTGGTCAAGTATTCTGCAATTTCCTTAAAACTCTGTCCTTCGGTATACGCATAAAATATGTGCTGTACAGTTGCGGCTTGTTCCGTGTTGATGACTGAATCTCCATTTTGCATCTGATAGCCGAAAGGGATGTATCTGTTCTTCATGTGGCTGCACGGCTTTCTGATAACTTCATGCCGTTGATGAGTTCGAATTGGATTGCCGTATTGCTGATCAGCACTTTTTTCAAGCTTTTTTAAAGGCAGACTCGTCAAATGATTCCAGCGGCGGTGTACTGGAAAGTTTCTTCTGGATGAGTCTTGTTTTTTGTAGAATTTTTTCCGATGTGTTAGGCATATCATTTCGTGAAAGCTGTTGTTTCTTTTTCTCTGATTTGCTGCTCAATGGCTGCGCTTCGCTCTATAAATTGTGTTTCCTCAATGTAACCTAGTGTATGGATTCTGGTAAGATTGTGTTTCTGTTTTGCAAGATGCTGAATATCTTCTCCAAGTGCAAGGCGGTTTTTATATTTTTGTTCTTGCAAATGCCGTAACCCAAAAGGTCATCCACAAGTTGTTCCAGAATCGTTTTCTGATTACATTGCAGTCGATTATAGATTGACAAAAACGCCTGTTGGAGTTCATCCTCACGGATTGATTTGAGTAGGCAAAGAGCTTTCGATTGCAAATGCGTTCGGCAGCACCATACAAATCCTTGCGTGGGCGGCCCTTTTCTAGAGCATATATGCCGCATATTGAGCAGTAGATTTTCTTTGAAAATACACAAGTTCTATCAATCTCCCCTGTAATGCTTTTTTTTTGCAAGTAGGTTCTGTACCTTTTCGTAATCGGTCTTAGAAATTATACCTTCATGCGTTTCCATCGCATAGTATTTTGAGCGCTGACCGGTATTAAGATACCTTTTCAATGGGAGGGAATCCGTTGTGTAGGTTTTTTTGGTACAAGCTGTCGCCAATGTATTTTTCATTACGCAGGATTGCATGAATCCAGGGATTCCATTTGCTATTTTCTTTTGGATATATTGTATTTAAATGCTCAGCAATTTCATTTAACCATTCAAACAGGTAACTTTTGAAAATATCGTTGACAATCATTGCGTTATTTTTTTTCATCGGGCAACAGCTGGTGATTGATTTTTTTGTACCCAAACGGTGTAAGTTGGTGATATAGTGCCCGTCATGCATTTTCTTCCGGATGCCCCACTTTGTATTCTGTGATATGGACAGGGACTCTTCCTGTGCTGCAGCGCAAATCATACTCAGAATCATTTCGCCGTTGGCAGTTTCGGTGTCGAAGTTTTCTTTTTTCAAAAACAACTGTTACGCCAAGACTTTTTCATTTCGCGCACCGATGCCAGCGCATCCGCTGTGTTGCGGGCGGAGCGGGATGCAGACTTGACCAGCACACGGTCAATCAGCCCAGCGCGGCAGTCGTCCATCAGGCGGTTGAACTGCTCACGGTGTTTGGTGCTGGTGCCGGTAATGCCTTCATCGGCATAGATTCCGGCAAAATCCCAGTTTGGATTTTCCTGTATCAGATGCGTATAATAGTCCACCTGCACGGACAGCGAGTTTAGCTGATCGGTTGAATCACTGCTGACGCGGGCATAGGCCGCCACGCGAAGGCGCTTCGGCTGTTGCTGTATCGGCTGGATGACTTGGACTTGCGGCATGATGTTCACCTCTGGATTTGACGCTGTGACACTCTTTTTGTCACATACAACATACCCGAAAGGCAGGTCAAAAGCTATTCACGAGAACCACTAAACATCGCGGCACAAAACGCTGCATTTCCGGCATAACCAACATTGGCGCTGGCAGATGTCCCTAGGCAATCTTCCGCTTGCGGCAGCGGATACCAGCGCGGCATAGGCCAGTGCGTATTTCAGCTCCTGTTCCAGCCTTACGGGAAACGGGTCAATCTGCATCGACAGCCACCTCCCACGGCACTCTTTTTCCGGTCCGCGCGGTACGAGCCAGGATCCGACTCTCCAGCCCTGTCAGATAGAGTTCATATTGCAGATTGGTTTCGGTAGTAATCAGTACGGCACCATAATTCTGCAGAAAGCGCAGGATGCGGTACAAGGTTGTAATGTCGTGGCTCAGTCGGTCAAGGCTCTGCACCATGACGGCGTTGACACGCCCCTGCTGCACAGCGGTGAGTATGGCGAACAAATCAGGTCGCCAGAATTCGGTACCGCACTTTTGCTCCATGCAGGACCGCTACTGTGGTATCTTCCGTAGTGTTAATTTCAATGTACTCGGCAATCTTGCGGAGCTCGTCAGCAAATTTGAATTTCACGCTGATATTGCCGTTTTCATAGACCCTGATATAGTCCACAAGCTCAACCAAAATTTCACGGTTGAGGGCTTCGATGTTTTGATACTTCATAAAGGCTACCAGTGCGGGATGCTCGTTGTCTACACCGTTTGCCAGTTCTGCGCGTTCAGCGTTCAGCCGGGTAAGCACCGCGGAAATATCAGAAGTCTGCCGTTCGTAGTCAGCCTTCATATCCCGGTATTCCTGCTGGGTGATTTCACCGTCTTTCCAGTCCTGATAAAGAGATTGCTTGTAGCGTGTTATCTTTGTCAGTTCCCGCTCTTTTGCAGCTATCAGATCGTCCAGTCGGTAAGACTGGCTTTTTTTGATTGGAGCGGAATTGATCTGCGTAACGATTTCCGAGTAGGAAACAGCCAAATGTACCTGATGCTGTACAGCGAACAAAACAGCAGCCTCCAGCCGTTCATGCTTGATTGAGTGCATGGTGCAGGCTGTCCGGGAACGGGTCTTGTAGGTTGAGCAAGAATAATATACATTGTTGTTCTTGCCAACGCATCGGGTAATGGCCCGCCCGCAATCGGCACATTTCAGAAAAGCCGCTGAATAAATGTACCTCACGGCCTTTCGGGGAAGTACGGGTATCACGCTGTAAGAGAGCCTGTACCTTGTCGAAAGTTTCATAGTCGATAATGGCCTCATGCGTTCCAGCCACTTCCACCCATTCCTCGCGTGGAACAGCTTCAATCTGGTGTACCTTGTAGCTTTTCACCCGGCTTCGGCCTTGGGCTAAATCCCCGGTGTAGGTCGGATTGGTAAGAATGGAGTGGATCATGCGGACTCCCCACATAGGATCGTCATACCCTCTTGTCGAAACAGGCAATCCCTTTTGTACCTTGTAAGCCGAGGGGCTCGGTACGCCGTGTTCGTTCAGGTACAGCGCGATAGCACGTTTTGATGACCCTTGAATAAGCATTGTGAAAATGAGTTTGACATTTTCAGCAGCATCTGGATCAACAATCAGCCTGTGCTTGTCCTTTGGGTGCTTTACATAGCCGTAAGGAGCAAATGCTCCGATATACTGGCCGTTGCGCCGTTTGTAATCAAATACCTGCCGGATCTTTTTGGAAGTCTGATAGCAGTAATTATCGTTCATCACGTTTGTAATGGGAACGATGATATTTGAAACGCTGTCGGGGTTCTTGTAGCTGTCCACATTCTCAGCAAGGCTGATAAAGCGAACACCCATTTGAACAAACAGGTTATCGATCAAACTTCCGGCATCGCTATAATTTCGTGCGAAGCGGGACAGGTCTTTTACTACCACGCAGTTAATTTTTCCGCTCATTACATCGGAAAGGAGCCGCTGGAAGTTCTCCCGGTTGGCGTCCGTTCCTGTGTGTCCATCGTCTACATATTCGGAAACACTTTCAAATTCTCCGATATGCTTCTGGTAAAAGTCATTGAGCAGATCACGCTGGTTGATGACGCTGTTGCTGTCGTCCTTTCCCTTTTTCAAGTCCTCCTTGGAGAGCCGGATGTATGCGCCCAGCCGCCAGCGGCGGACGGTATAAGAGGGAGAGAAACTCTGTTGCAATCCTCTGTTTTTTGTTCGTGCCATTGTTCCTCCTTCCTATCACATTACATCTATATTATACCTCTGCTCGGGCGGGACAACAAGGATGCCTCCGCCTCGGGACACTTTGTCTCGAAGTAGAAACGGGCCATAACCGAAGTTACAGCCCGCTTTTTTGCCGGAGAAGAAAGTCCGTCAGCGTGTCCTGCAAGGACGGCCCGCTTTCCGCAAATTCAATTTTTACACCGATCCCGCCGATGCAAAAGCAGTATGGATTTTCTACCGCCTGCAAAAACAGAGCGATCCGCTCCTCTCGGGGGAGAGAAGTGTCAAAGATCATACTGCCGTTAATCTCACGGTAAAACCTCCTTATCAAGCATGCTGTTTAATTGCGGACTGCGTACCTCTGAACTGTTGAATCTGCGCGTCTGTGATGTAGACTTTTACCGAAAAGTTCTTGCAATTCGTGACACAAAATTTCACAAAAGCCGTCTGGTGCCTTTTACGGATGCCGTTGCAATTCCGCTGGCTAACTATTTAGAATTGTTTCCGCCTGCCTCAAATGAAGCAATCCTTTTGCTAGTTGCTGTTCTCGCAGTAAAGGAGAACAGTATGGAGCCTCTTGGATACACACACAATTCCGGACACTTTTAAGAATGTCCGAGATTCCTACGGAGGGCCAGATAGAGGGGCCTCGGCCACATGATATGCGCCATACATTTGCTGTTCATTGCCTAAATAGCTGGGTTCTTGCAGGCGAAGATTTGACGGCAGGGCTTCCTGTTCTTTCAACTTATTTGGGACACAACGACCTATCCGGAACGCAGCGATATCTCCAGTTGACTGCACAAATGTATCCTTGATATTACACAAAAATTGGAAAAACAATTCGGTGAGTTGATTCCAACAATGGAGGTGCCAAGATGAAGTCGCTTGATCTCGCATTACTTTTTTGTCGAAGTATCTTACACAATATTTGCCTGCACAGCGAAACTTGAGCAGCAACACAATCTGTTCCTACCGAGACACATTTAAATTGCTGCTGATATTTTGTCGAGATATACAGGGGGGTTCAATATTGCAAAAATTACCAATGACTCAGCTAGATAGAAAATGTATTGAGGACTTTATTTTGTGGGTTAGGAACATCCGAAAATCTTCGCGTTCCACATGTAACCAACGGCTTTGCGCAATCCATGCATTCTTCTTTGACTATGTTATGGTCGAAGAGCCACAGTTTATGGAACAGTGCATTCAGATACACAATATTCCCAGAATGGTTTCGTCCGCTCCTCCCGCAAAATACCTTACACCCGATGCATTACGCTGTTTGTTGGCTACCCCCGACATTACAACGCCAAAGGGACGCCGACACCTTGTTCTTCTTACGGTTTTATACGACACGGCAGCACGTGTAAGTGAATTAGCCGATATTCGTATGCGTGATGTTAGACTTGATTCGCCTGCAGCAATTACCTTACATGGCAAGGGAGGAAAGGTTCGCACTGTTCCGCTGATGAAGCAAACAGTAGAATTGTTGCAAAAGCTACTTTTTACGGAAAATGGTATTACGCCCCAAAAAGTCCGGACATGCCACTGTTTTGGAGTGGGAATTACCGCAAAAAACTGACGCGCTCTGGAATTACATATATTGTCCAGAAGTATGCAGCTGCGGCACAGGCATCTCAACCGATATTCCTGCCACTATATCTCCACATGTGTTCCGGCACACAAAAAGCCATGCATTTAGTTCAAGCAAATGTAAACACTATTTATATTAAAGATTATCTCGGCCACGCAGATATTTCCACAACAGAGGTATATGCTCGTGCAGACAACGAAGCAAAACGTGCGGCACTGGAAAAAGCCTCTATGTTTGGAATTACCTTGCGCTTCTGAATTGGGAGCAGGACGCTGATCTTTATTGCATGGCTTTCATCCCTGGCTGAAAGAAACATATTATGCACAGTGGAGCAAAGCAAAAATAGCCTTGATCCGCTGTTTTTGGAGACTCTATACATATTTGATTTGTGTACATAATGTACCTTATGCACTTCTGCACATAAGGTACATTTTCAAACAGATACGGAGGCTTCCGGGCTTCAGCCAATCGGGCCAGTTCAAAAGAAGAGAGTGCCGCGCGGATCTCCGAATCCTTTTCGGGATCCTGCAATGCTGAAAGTCTGGTTATCCTGAATTTCGGAATAACCAGACTTTATCCCGAATAAAATAAGAATCCCGAAGCCCAGCCGGGAATCCTTGCAGCGCAAGGATTTCTGCATAAAAACTTCGGGATAATATTTTCACTTGTATTGTTGTTTGCCTCTTAATTTAAGCATCATCTCCTCGTCATCTGTATTCCAGAGTGCGTCCGGAATCGTGTCGTTTAGCTTGTTTGCTGCTTGCTGAATGGCTTTCCGTTTCATTTCTGTATCAGCATGAGCATAAATTTTTGTTGTTTCAATCTGCGCATGGCCGAGGAATTCGGATACCATAGCCAATGGAACACCGTCTTGGTATAGGTGCATTGCCCGTGTGTGCCGCAGCATGTGGGGATGTACCCGTTCCGGAATGGATGTGCAGACGTGCCGTGCAGATTCTCCATATTTCTTTACAAATGCCGTAACCGTGTCAGGCGACATCGGCCTTTGAGGGCCACCATAAGCATAGAACACATAGTCGTCTCGTTTTCTGTTTTCTGCCGGATGGAATTTTTTCAGGTAACTGCGAAGGTGCTCCGCTGTTTTCGGCAAAATAGGAACAACCCGTGTCTTGTTTCCCCTTACCTGTGAAATAGACACACGGTGAGGTTCTGTGCAGCACTAAATCCTGTATCCTTAAATCCAACATTTCCTGACACCGAGCAGCTGTATCGTACATTAAAACCAGAAACACCATATTCCGGAATCCTGTACGCTTTTTGCAGTTCGGCTGCGCGAGGAAAATAGAAAGTTCTTCTTTTGTGAGATAGCCAACCAAAGCAGGCGGTGGTTTTCGGTATCGAATCCTCTCCACGTCAGCTTGTATTGCAATTACGCGCAGATCTACAATGCCGCCATACCGCACAAAGAGCGTATTGCGGCAAGCCTTTGCAGCTGTGTTTGTCTGCTGCAGTTCCTGACTTTCTCCAACCAGTCCACGAATTCCTGTATGTTTTGGCGGGTGAAATGGCTCCAGCTTACTCGTTGTCTGGGAATATCTTTTGTGCCTTCCAAAAAACGTAAAAAGCAGATTCAGAGCATCCTCATAGGATTTTACCGTATTAGAACTGCAGCTTCGGTTTTTCACAAGATAAACATTCAGAAACGAACTTACAACCGTAAAAAACTGAGCATCCTTAACCTTCATCATGCACCTCCGGAAGCAATTTTTCCCATGCAGTACGGTCTACTGTTCCAACACGCTCATAAAAAAATCAGGAACCATGTGGACATAGTAAAGCGTATCTTCATAACGGGCGTGTCCCATGTATGCGGAGAGAAACGGCAGCATTGCATCAATATCACGGCCTTCTCGCATCCAACGACAGATACATTCCGTTGCAAAGTATGTCTGAAATCATAGACCCTAGGTTTGGGTCCCTCAAACTCAGTAATCCCGGCCATACTGAAGCATCTCCAAAACATTTCTTCTGTCCAAAGCTTCGTATACGGCCCATCCCCATCGTATCTCGGAAAGAAATAGTCGCTGTCAGGGTGAATTTCTGAAATTAAAGCGAAATAGTTCCTCATAACCTGCAGCAAATCATCTGCAACTGCAACGACACGGTCTTTGTGCCCTTTGGATTCCACAATGTAGACAGCGCCGCGAACCAAGTCCACATTTTCCTTCTTGAGAAGTCTCGCTTCTGCGGGCCGCAATCCGCAGCAATACAGCAATCTGTAAAATACCGGGATAACAAGATGTCTGGCTGGAGCTTTCTCGTGAGGCCGAAAGCTGTCAGCACCGTGGAAGAACGCTTTTATCTCCGCTTCATTGAAGATATGTGGAACATACCTAGGATCTTTGCTGGTCATGGATATGGGAATCATATATGCTTCTGTTCCAACAGCCCGAAGGTACTTTTGCAAACTCCCGTATGACCATAATGCGATTTCGGTGGCCTGCTGTGTTTTCCGTATCTCGTTTCTCCAGCCATGCAAGTGCGAGTTCACGATCCAGACAATCTTTTTCAGGAAACCTTTCTACACAGAAATCGTCAAACCTCCCTAGAATACGGATACTCTCATCGTAAGGAAAACCAAGACTGTTCTTGTAGCCTACAAAGGCGCGAATCTGTTCTCAAAACGGCTTTTCAAAGATGGTCTTGTCATAACAGGGCCTCCTGTGCAATTGGAATTGTAGAAATAGTACCTGCGCACACTTTTAATTTCTCTAGGGATGACGCGGTATATTGGCGCAAGGACACAGACGACGAGTGTCCTAGAATATCGCAGATTAGGGGCGCAGGAATATTTGCTTCCAGCAATTGTCTTCCCATTCCTCGCCGGAAAGCATGCGGCCCATTCATCTTCCGGTCCTTTCCCAATGCAATGTGTGCATATTTTGCAATCACCGTCCATATACTTCCAATCTTTGTATAGGGGCGCAGTACCCGCAAAATATATACTCAGACTTGCACTTGGGCCGGGCATGGAGAATGTAATCGGCAATCGCATTTCCAGTTTTTGTATCAAGCGGTAAGGATACAGGGATGTTTGTTTTCTCTTGTACCAGACGCAGTTCGCAGGCATCCCAGTCAATACTGTCAAACTTCAGGTTTACAATGTCACAGCCGCGTAAGCCAGTTGTGTACGCAAGCATAATCATTGCATAATCTCGCATCCCCATTGCGCTGCTGCGATTTATTGCAGAGAAAATCTTTTGGGCATCTTCGTGAGTGTATCCTACATAAACACGCCGACGTTTTGCAGCAGAAAATACCAGCGCTGGTGAGATATCGGGCAGCTCAGGATGTTTTTCGGCCATGAATCGCGCAAAGGAACGCATACTTCCGGTTAAATTAAATATACCAAGAGGAAATGTTTCTGAAATCTTTGCCAGACATCTGGTGACATCTGGCAAGGTGATCTCAGCATAGCGGTATATCCCCAAAGTGGCTATGGTACGGAAAAACGTCCGAACCGATGAAAGATAAAACTGGCGGGAGCCTTCTTTCAAATAGTTTTCATTGTCCATATACAGTTGGTATTGCGAGAGCAGATTTTCAAACTCTGGCAGAGCGCAGGCAAAATTATATTTTCTTAACTTCTGCTGAGACACCTGTCCGGTCGAGATATTCCTCGATCCAATGGGCAGCTTTGCGCATCGTCTGAAAGGATGCCTTTTGTATTGCTCCGTTCACAAAATTTTCTTGGACCGTTTTTACGAAAAGGGCAAGCGTTTCTGGAGAGTAGGACTCTTCACCGCGAGAAATGAAGAAGTTCAAGATAGCGCCAAATCCACAATAGATATAATTGGTCTTTTGTCTTATCGGATAGTTCCAACTGCATGACGGCATCTCTGGTTCTACAGATAATGTCTATTACCTTCATGGAATTGCTCGGATTGCAGGAAATGGCTTGAAACAATGGGTTGTGTTCAGCCTCCCAAGGCCGTATAGGTTCATCCTGAATTTTTCCATACTCCGCCATTTGGTCGAGATAAACTGCGGCACGCCGAGTTATGCCCCACTGGTAGTGCGGCAATGTTCCGGATTCCTGTTTAGCACGTTCCTGCCAGACAAAAATTTTGAACCGTCTCTTTGAATACAATATCTGACCTTTTGCCCAAACAATGCTTTTTACAATCCGTCGAGTTCCATACCTCTCAAACTCATGTACCGTTTTGGCCTTGAGGCCGCGTCCGCTTAAGGCATCTAATACACGCGCAG
>VOFC01002084.1_pt1 | contig 43878 bp, 86 predicted proteins | sample 5384161 | NCBI WGS metagenome assembly VOFC01 (sample SAMN12384722, study PRJNA508395) | human gut metagenome | isolation source: healthy gut B | host: Homo sapiens | reverse complement strand
GATGGTGTGTATCAGTAATTATTTCTTCATTGCTAGCATTAGGATTTAAAGCTTTATAAACACTCATATATATGGTATTAATTTGTTCTTCACTAAAACCATAATTCTTTAGTTCATTATACATATCTATTTTATTTAAACTAGTAGTAATAAAATCTTTATTACTAAATTTAACTAAATATGGTTTATAAGTATTAACTGATACTGGTAGTAAACTACTAATATTATTATCCATTAATACTTCGTTAACAAAAGTATTTAATGATAATTTAGTTGAACTATTACTATTATTTAAGTAATAATTATAAAAAGTATAGTAAGGAAACAGTATTACTATCTAAACTAGTTAATCCCATCTTACTTAACATATTACTAATAGTAGTACTATCGTATTTTTTATTTATATTAAAGTATCACTTAATGTTTTAAGAACAGTTAGTTTATTTACCATTTCTTCATTAAACATACTACTAAGTGATGGATTATCTTTTAAACTTAAAGCAATGGTTGCAAATTCGTTAATAGTCATAGTAGTAGTTGAATTACCACTTGCTCTTGCAAATAAGAATAAATCATTAACTGTTTTTCTCATCAAGACCAAATAGACTTGCTATTTCGCTTTGATTCATTTGTCTATTAATATTATTTTTATCAGTAAATGGTTGTAATTGTTTTAAAGGAAGCAATAGTTGCATTATCAATACTAGATGCATACGTCTTATTGTTAACAACTGTTCTAACATAAAGTTAACAAAATCTGCCATCGTCATTTTACTATTAATATTCTTCGCATTATAAAGAATTAATAAGTCATTTACTTCACTTTCACCTATTCCTAAGATACTAGCTATTTCACTACTATCACGTACTTTACTAACATTTTCTTTACTAGCAAAGTTTTCTAATAGAGTCATATTATTTTTAACATCATTATTAATAGCACTTGCTAATTTAGGATTAGTGTAAATATCTGATTTAATAAATTTAATAAACTCATCTAAACTCATACTATCATTAGTATTTTTTTATTATAGTAATTATAATAGATTAGTTTGATTAAATAATCATCAAGTTCTGTATCTTGTCCTAATTCTTTAAATTTAGCATTTAACTCATTATAAGCTAGTTTTTGATTTATAGTATTAGAGTAACACAACACTTGATTAGCTTTTTTATCGTTTTCTAATGATTTACAATATTTAGCCATTATATCTTCATATTGATTTTCATAGATAATTGCTATTTGATTAGTAGCTTTAAAGTGTTTTCCTACTTCATCTTGTTCACTATCAGTATATAAAATACCAAGATTTCCTTTTAATAGGTACGCAGAAGTAAATGCTACTATAATAATTATTAATTGAGCCCATCTTGTTTTATAGCTAAATTTACCTAGTTTAGTTAAGTTAAATTCTAAAGACTTTTTCTTAGAATTAATTATTTGTTTATCAAAAAGTAATAATAATCCTGGTAAACAGAAGAAAATACTTACTAAACTTAAGAATACTCCTTTAGCTAATACAAAACCTAAATCTTTTCCAATAGTAAAGCTCATAAATACTAAAGCAAGTAAACCGACTACTGTCGTAACAGAACTACTAGATATAGCTTTAAATGAATCAAATAAGGCTTGTTTCATAGCTTTATTTTTATCTTTTGTTTTTTCTCTTTCTTGTCTATATCTATTAGATAACATAATAGAATAATCCATTGATAAAGCTAGTTGTAATATAGCAGTTATTGAATCAGTTATATTTGATACACTAGGAAATATTATATTAGTACCTTTATTAATAAAGACTGCTATTCCAATAGAGATTAAATATAACCAAGGTTCAATATATGATTTACTTAAAAGGTTAAAATCACCATCGCCATACCAATAGCAAGAGCAACAATCCAAAGTTTTAATACTGGTTTATACTCATTATAAATAGAACCACTCATCGCTTTATAATCATAATTTTTAACTACTTCATTATAAACACTTTCAGCTGTTTTCAGTGATCATAGTCATTTACTTTTTAGAGTATATAGTGTATATTCACCATTATTATATTCTTCACTATCATCATGTAATACTTTACTAACACCAGTAATTTTCTCTAATTTTTTTAAAGTTTCTTCTTTTTCACTTGAAGTTAGACCTTTAAACATTACATTTAATTCACTAGACTTTTGTTCTTTAAAAAGAAGAATCCATAATATCTTTGCCATTTTCTCGTTTCTGATGTTTTGGGAAGATATTTAGTTATATCAGAGTTTATATTTACTTTAGTTGAACCATATAAACTTATACCAGTTAAGAACACAAAAAGATTATTAAGATAATATTTTTATGTTCTACAATAAAATCTGTAAATTTCTTCATCATTCTCTCTCCTTTTCGCGGGTTATTATATAATAGAAAAATAAACTCAAAATAAACTTTACTATATTTTTTTTTTAAATTTATTCTCAAATATTTTATGTCAGTCATATTATTATATTGCAATTATTATTTATTTTTCATAAAGCTCAAGTGGAAATTTAAATTGCCCAAAATTAAAAAATATATAGTAGTACAATGGTACTGAACGAGTGAATGGCCTAAAATAGTGTATTTATTTGACTGGTACACTATTAAAAAGTGGTAATTTTAGTATTTCATTCCACGCCAAAAAAGTGTCAAACACAATAACGTGAATGACTAAATGCACCATTTAAGATGTAAAATTATGAATGATTAAATGTGCCATTTTACCCATTCGATAATAATAAATAATCTACGCCTAGGCTCCGTTATTTATTATTATCTTTTATTGAATAAACTAGGTTTAAGTATGATATCTTTTGCAGGGATAAAATAAAAACCTAGTTTTTTTTATGTTTTCTTCTCTATTTTTTCTTTCATTAAATTATATGGTGTATTACCATTTAACTTTTCTCTTTTAGTATTGTTAATATGATTCATCATTAAATCTTCTTATGTATTCATGTGTCACTTTAATATTTCCTTTTTTGATTACTTCTTCTAGAATCACAGAAGAACACTTTAGTTTTAACAACATCAGGACCATTATCTTCGATTAAGTCTGACCTTTTAAATTCTTTACCATTTCTACATAATAATTGATGTTGTTAGCTGCTTTATAATTAAGAAAGTCTTGATAAGTGCGGTTAATTCTGCACTCGTTTTTCTTTTCTTTACTCTTACTTTTTAGATACTTTTCTCTTTTTACTTTTTTACGATATCTGACAATTCTAGGCAAATCAATATTTTTACAAGATAAATAACCTTTTTTCTTGATAATAGTATAAAGTTCTTTCAATAATATTAAATTCAGGATGATCTGTTACAATCATATAAAATGAATGTCCTTTATCTATTTCTTCTTTAATAATTTTATCCATTTTTCTAAATTCATCATTTTCAAAATCAATACCTTATCTAGACTCAATCAAAGTTTTACGATAGCCATTGTTAGCATCTTCGGCATAATAAAAATAGCGATTTTTTTACTAAAACATCAAGTGTGGTAAGTGAAATAGTAAACACTCCAGTATTAATTATTATGGTTCATTTAAAATTTCATTTAAACCTAAACTATTAATTAATGAATTTTTTTGAACTAATGTTTAAAATCCATGATAAAATATACATGAAAAGACTCCTTTATTTTTGGATTTTACAGGTATATTATACCATGTGTCTTTTCTTTTTTTTTTATGTATTCCGATAAATTTTTACTCCGTCTTTCAAAAAGAAAAAGAGGTTTTCCTCTATTTCTCTAATAATGCATTCTACTTCTTAGCCGAATGAGTAGCTGCCTTCTGATTTTGATCAACTGTATTAAGATATAAATTAATTCCATCAAACCATTGTGTTTCAGAAACTACTCTTAAATGTTCTAATTCTTCATCATTTACTATTCCGTCATAATGGCATTCTTTTTGCCAAAAAGTGAAACATTCTTCAAAGCATCATATTTACATTTTAATCTTTCATTTTTACCTTTATCAATGAAATAACCAAAATTACCACCTTGTTCTTTAAAAAACATATCCAGAACGACTTTTTTTTTAGTTATCTCACGATTATAAATATTCACTAGTTCCCGCGCAGAAGTCGCCGTTGGTTCTTTTCCTTGCTCCATATCAGATAAAATTTGTTTCACTCTACTGGCATTTTTGAAATATGGTATTTCCTCCAACCTTATTAACAAAATTATAAAGTGTCTGAACATTTTTTTATAAGAACATAAACCATCTTTTTTATATCAATATTTAAATTAAAAATTTCTTTATTAGATGGATTTGGTATACAATTGACATTGATTGAATCATTATCCTGTAAAAGATTTCTACCCATTCTATTTCCACAATATTCAGAACTAATGCTACTTCCTGATAAAAACACAACTTCTTTTCTTAAAGTTTCATTACCAGAAACAGCATAAATCATTTGTGCTAGTTCTATCATTTCTTGAATATTTAATTGCTCTCCATCATTAGTAAAAGCAATCCTAGAGCATTGGAATTCATTATAATGATATCCATTAATAACATCATTTAGAGAAACAGATTCGTTGTTTTTTTATAATACCATATACCTCCATAAATTGACGCATAAAATTCAAATCTTTTGTCTTATACTTTTTATGTTTCTCTTTAGTAAATGGAACTCTTATTTTAGGTAAGCGATAACTTGGCTTACCACAACTATCAGATAATATACTCATTAAGCTCATACCATTAGCAAAGCTAAATCTAGTGTTCTCATTAATATCAATTGCCATTAACTGCTCTTTAGAAAGTTTTAATATCAATTGAGGATAGCCTTTGGCACTTTTTTCAAGATTAATTCCCCTTGGATTATTGTTTTTTACATATTCAAATAGTTCATTTACAGAATATATAATTTCACAACTACCATCTTTTTGTAAAAGAAATAAAGCTATTATCTCTTGATAAGTATCCCATCATACTAGAAGCCTTAGTATCATCTTGTCTACTTATCCCACTACTTCTCATAAAAGAATCATAGCTTCGTTCATTGTGATCATAAACTTTAATACCACAGGCAGCTTCATTGCTTATATTTTCCGTATCAATTTCAAAATGAGAAAACTCATCTTGTTTGGTATCTACGTTTTTCTTTTTTTTCTTGATTATTTGTTGGAATGTTTTCTACATTTTCTTCCTTTATACTAGCAGTTTCTCTAGGTTCATCAAAATAGTTGTAACTGGAATGGACTCTTGTTTAATTTCTTCTTGTTCTTTTTCTTCAGAAACTGCCTTCGTTTCACTATTAGCAACTACCTCTTTCTTGTCTTCACCATATTGTAGATTGTACTCATTATCTATAATTGCTGCTAATCTTTTTCATAATTTTCATCACTTGAAGCTTTTACTAGTAATTGTGCTATCTTCTTTGTTAAATCGTCCATTTTTACACCTCACTTAGATTATTACATCTAAAATGGTAATTGTCAAACAAAAGTTTCAAAAGAAAAAGAGGTTATCCTCTATTTCTCTAATAATGCTAACTTTTTTGACTTTTTCTTCTTTTTTAGTTTTTCTATCCATGTCAACAATATTTTTAGGAGCTTTTGCTACATAGTTTTCATTAACCAAGTAACTTTTCACGTCTTGCAATAGAAGTTTTAAAGCAGCAATCTGTGTTTCTTTTAATACTTTATCAGCTTCTGTTTCCATCTTTTCAAAGAAGATAGTTGCTTTTACTCTTTTAGAGAATACATTATATGATTTAATACCAAGTGGTTCTTTAACTAAGTTTTCATCAAGCTTTAACATCTTGACTATTAAATCATTATCATCAGTAGTATCAAACATAACTTTCATATCTTTAGTTATATTATTTTCTGCTTTAACATTTCTAAAACTTCTAATGAATTCTATCTCATCATCAACTACTTCTTCTTCTAATTCAAAAATATATTTCTTACTATACTTAGGATAGTTACTAATCATGATAGATTCTTCTTCTTTAATTGGTAACATTTGATAAATTTCTTCAGTAACATAAGGCATAAAAGGATGAAGTAGTTTTAAAATATTAGTTAAGATATAACATAGTGTTGATTTAGTAGCATCATCATCTAAACTATATTTAGCCATTTCAATATAACTATCACAGAAAGATGTCCAGACAAAGTCATAAATAACACTTGATGCATTATTAAACTGATATTTATCCATAAACTTCTTAGTAGTATGAAGCATTTTTTCAAACTTAGTTAAAATCCATTTATCTTCTGGTTTTAAATTATCAAGTCTAATACTAGTTAAATCACTAATATTAGTTAAAACAAATCTTGAAGCATTCCAAATCTTATTAATAAAGTTCCAAGTAGCTTTAATCTTATCTTCATCAAAACGCATATCAGTACCAGCTGATACATCTGTTGCTAGATAGTATCTTAATGAGTCTGCTCCATACTTTTCAATCATATCAAATGGATCTATTCCATTGCCTAAACTCTTACTGAATTTTCTTCCTTGTTTATCACGAATTAAGCCATGAATTAAACAGTCTTCAAATGGTCTTTGACCAAGTAATTCTTCTCCTTGAAAGGTCATTCTATTAACCCAGAAAGGTATGATATCATATCCTGTTACTAAACAGTTGTTAGGATAATATCTCTTTAATAGTTCTGTATCTTCTGGCCAACCAAGAGTAGCAAAAGGCCATAGTGCACTAGAAAACCAAGTATCTAGGACATCTTCATCTTGAACCCATCCTTCTTCTTTTTTGGAGGATTAACACCAACATAAACTTCATCATCTTTATACCAAGCAGGTATTCTATGACCCCACCATAACTGACGAGAAATACACCAGTCATAAGTAATTTCCATCCAGTGGTTCATCGTTTTTCATATCTTGCTGGTACAAAATGAACTTTTGTTTTACTATCTTTTGATTAGCAAGAACTTGGTCAGCTAAACCTCTCATCTTAACAAACCATTGTTTCTTAACCATTGGTTCAATAATAGCATTAGTTCTTTCACTATGTCCTACTTCGTGAGTTATTGGTTCAACTTTTAATAATAAGTCACTATTTTCTAACTCTTCTATTACTTTCTTACGTGCTTCTTCTCTTGAAAGTCCAACATAATCACTACCACAATTTTCATTCATTGTAGCATCATCATTCATAATAACTAGCTTAGTAAGATTATGTCTTAATCCAACTTCATAGTCGTTAGGATCATGGGCAGGTGTTATTTTAACAGCACCAGTTCCTTTTTCCATATCAGCATGAGGATCAGTTATTACTGGTATTTTTCTTCCTAGTATAGGTAATATTACATTCTTACCAACAGAATCCTTTATATCTTTCATCTTTTTCATTAACAGCTACTGCCATATCACCAAATAAAGTCTCTGGTCTAGTAGTTGCTACATCTATATATTTATCACTATCTTCTAATTTATACTTCAAGGGATAAAAAGCTCCTTTTTCTTCTTTTATAGATAACTTCTTCATTTTATAAAGCTGTTTTTTTGCGACAGGGTCCCAGTTAATAATCTTCTCACCACGATAGATTAATCCTTTATTATAATAATCTACAAAGACTTTCTTAACAGCATCACTAAGTCCTTTATCTAGGGTAAATCTTTCTTTAGAATAATCTAAGGAAATACCAAGTTTTGCCCATTGACTTCTAATAATTGAGGCATGCTCATCTGTCCATTTAAAGCATTCTTCTAAGAACTTATCACGTCCTACTTCATATTTATTTTGACCATTTTCTTTTTAGTCTTGCTACTACTTTAGCTTCTGTTGCAATAGCAGCATGATCCATTCCTGGAAGCCATAAACAATCATACCCTTCCATTCTTTTTATATCTCATAATTATATCTTGAAGTGTTACATTCCAAGCATGTCCTAGATGAAGCTTTCCTGTAACATTAGGAGGGGGAAGTACAATACAGTATGGTTTTTTAGACATATCTCCACTTTCAAAATAACCTTTCTCCATCCAGTAATTATACTTTTCTTTTTTACTTCACTATGATTATATTTCTTATCTAACATTTAAATCATCCTTTCTAAAAATAAAAACCTCTCTATCCAAAGGACGAGAAGTTCGTGGTACCACCTTTAATTCGTATGAAAACATACCTTATCTTTTTAACGGAATTACCGAGACTTCTTACTATTAGTTCAGAAATCCTACTCTTATTGCTACCTTCCATATCTTTTTATTGTTAAGTTTCACCTACCCTTAACTCTCTATAAATAAAATAATATGTACTCCTCACCAGTCAATGTATTTATATGTATTATAGTATACTGCTTTTGAAATAGCAAGCACTACATATACTTTTGCATTCCGATAACGATTCCTATTAAAATCATCAATATATCGTGTAACATATTTCTTCACCTCGAGTTTATTTTTACTAAATATTTCCCATCTATACAAGTTATTTTCTAATTTGAAACTATTATTTTTATATTTTTTTATTATTATATTTCTAGAAAATGATAACTAATTCATTTGGGATATATTTAGTTTATACTGCTAGAAATTTTATCTAAACTTTCATTACTTCTTAGTATTAGCTGAGATATTTCTAACTGTTTATACTTTTTCTTCTACTTTTTTAGTATTATATCAAGCATTAAACCCATCACAGGTACAAAAATAAATACTACTCAATTACTAAATTCATCCATCAAAGTAAAAAAATTCAGGTTGAAGATGTACCTGAATTTATAATATCTCTGATTTTTTCAGAAATTTCATTTTTTATAAAGTGGCTAAATTCCAATTTCGAATGGCTTCATAGTCGTTCCATCACCATCAACTATCGGTGTATCTATTTTTTAAATTTATTACTGGTCGAACATCGCAACGACTATCAACATAAAGCCAATGTCGTAAAGTTCCTAAATCTTGAACATACCAAACATAAGAATAAGATGCATTTGACTCAAAACGAGACGGAGATAGCGTCCAAAAAATTTTCACCACTATATAGATAAAAATCACTATTTGGTGTACTTGCTACTCCCCCTGCTAGTGCTACTTCATCTGCTGTAATTAGGAAATTGGATAATCTAACTTAGCGCCTATATTTGATACTTTAAATTTATCATTATCTTGAGTACATCTTAAACTAGGTATTTTATTTTCGTATAAACGGTTATATGCCCCATAACTAGTTGTAGGGCTTACCTAGATAACCAGTTCCATCAGCTACACTTCGATCATTACAGAAAGTCTCATCTACTAAATATGTAGAATAATTTGACAAAATTTTCTATATACCAGCTATCTAATTTATTTTTGATAGTAGAATTTGTTGTATTTGTTACGGCATCAGCATAGATTTATTTTTGTACAACACCTGAGATTTTTTAAAATTTATCTTTCAAAAAAACTCCATATTGCTATGGAGTGCGTTGCTGTGCTATAAAACACAGTTTTTATTATGTAGTTGTACTGAATGTTACATCTGTCAAAAAAAATCAAGTACAGGTATTACTTTTGCTATTATAAAAGGCAGTTACTATAAGGTTTTTGAAAAAAACTGTCCAGTTATAATACCACATTATACAAGACCTAACTAAACGACATAGGGATTTAGTGACGTTCCATCTCCCTTAGTTATCAGCGTATCTGTCTTTAGGTTGATAACTGGACGGGCCCCGAAGGAATCCGTGACGCTAGTCAGTAAATCAGACCGCCCGAAGGAAGGACGCTCCAAACGTACGCAATAGAGTAGTATGAATCGAAGCTAGATGGAGACAGCGTCCAGAAGTATTGCCCATTATATAGATAATAATTACTATTTGGCGTATTGTATACTCCTCCTGCCATTGCTACTTCATCTGCTGTGATTAATAATATTGGATAATCTAACTTAGCAATTTCATTTGATACTTTAAATTTATCACCATCTTGAGCACATTTTAAACTTGGTGTTCTCTTTTCATATAAACGTCCATATGCCACATAATATGTTGTAGGTGTTGTTAAATAACCATTACCCAAATTTATTTTTCTATCACTACAGAATGTTTCATCTGCTAGATATGATGCATAACTTGTTAGATTATTCTTATAACAAGTATCTAAAGTGGTTTTCATAGTAGAATTTGTGGTATTTGTTACTGCATCAGCATAACTATCACTACTATAAGATATTGGTTGTACTATCACTGTGGTATCATTTTGATATCCTGTTACTTTGTAAACCACATTACAAGAAGTTTCCAAACAACTATATAAATTATTTTTAACAATCTCATCATGATTATCTTTCCAAGTTAATTGTTTAATAGTACCTGTTAGAGTGAATTTCTTAGTTGATTCATCAAAAATATATCCTGTTCCAAAGTTATATTTTTTGCGTATTAGTAAACCAGCTATATTCTGTTGTTCCATTATTCTCATGAAGTGAGAATTTCTCATTATATTTATATCCTACATAAGTTGGATTCCAATATTTACTATTAAATTGTGAATTTCCTATAGTTGTTGCTTCTCCTGTATCACTGGGTGATTTTCCTGAATAAATCATTCTAATAGAACCATCTCCATTACGACGGATGATTCTCCAGACAAATCCTGCAAATGAGACATAGTTATTCTTTACGGTTCCTCGATAGTAGTAACTTTCTCCTTCATCATCTTCTGTCATGAAAAAGACCTTCATCCGTCGTTGCTGTCTTAGAGAAAATCTGGTGTTCCTTTTGACTTGATATTAGTTTTAGCGGTATCTACTGATGACTCATGATTGTTCATTACTAACATACAATCTGATAAAGTATTGAAGCCATTATCTTTACAATAAGTATCTTCTACTTTTGCTACTGTATCACTTGTTTGTCCATAGACGTTTACTTTTACTTTATAGATTAGTCCACCATTATCATCGACCCATAGTCTTAATCTATATTTAATCTCTGTATCTCCTTGATTAGCTAAATTACCAACAAATAAACTCATCATATCTGCTGGTCTTCCTGTATAGACATTACTGGTTGTATCTTCTGAATAGGTCTTTGGTGGCATTGCTTCTTCTTCTGTTCCATCAGAATTAACTTTTGTTAGATAAAACTTTATATTCTTTCCATCAAAAAGTGTTCCATTTTCTTCTTTGCTGCTATCTCATAGTTAATATCAGTATTACCTTTTATAGATGACTTTGTAAAAAATCAAAGTATTCTCAGTATTTAATCTTTTCTTTCCTGTTGCATCAGTTGTTGGTAAGCATTATTCATTGAAATAACATTTACTACTTTCAATATAATTCATAGATATTGCTCCTGTTATAATAGTATTTAATTTTGACCTGTTCCTACAATCTAATCATATCAAGAGAGGTTATAAAATATTTGTCGAATTATTTTAATAAAGCTTCTATCTTTAAAGAAATCTCTTCTTTTGTAAAACCATAGAATGAATCTACCTCTTCTTTGGATCCACTTGTTCCAAACTTATCTAATGTAAATAAATAATCTTTAACATAAACAAAGGAATACCAAGAATAACTTGAACCTTTTTTCAATAACAAACTTAGCACCGATAGGGGAATAATTCTTCCTTTTCCTCTGCTGTTAATAAATTATATCTTTCAATTGAAGGCATACTTATTACCCTTAAATCATAGCCTTTTTTCCTTAAGTAACTTCATAACATTTAAAGCAAGTGTTACTTCTTCACCAGTAGCAATAATAATTCCATCTAGCTTACGTTCTTCATTATGAACAATATAAGCTCCTTTACTAGTAGCAGAAATAGAAGTTGTTTCTAATATTTTAATCTTATCTCTACCAAGTATTAAACAACTAGGTTTATTATTTTCAAAAAATAGTTTTAAAAGAACCAATTACCTCATTAGAATCTGCTGGCGAAATACTTCTAAATTAGAGTTGCTCTTAAACTAACTAATTGTTCTACTGGTTGATGCGTTGGCCCATCCTGACCGATAGAAATAGAGTCGTGTAAAGATGTAAGTAACTGGTAAATTCATTAAGCAAGAGAGACGAAGAGCTGGTTTTAAATAGTCACTAAAACTTAGGAAAGTTGACACAAAAGGACGATAACCAGCAAGAGCTAATCCATTAGCAATCGCTGCCATTGCGTGTTCTCTAACACCAAAATTAATATTTCTTCCCTTATAGTTATCTTTAGAAAATGGTGATAACTCATTTAAATACATTTTGGTAGAAGAGGAAACATCAGCATTTCCCCAATAATTAATGGACTTATAGTGGCATAAGAATTAAGAACCTTCTTAGCACTAATTCTTAGTAACTCTTCATTATCATCTGGTTTATTATAGTCAAGAGAAGTAAGTTTAATCGACTTATCTTTATCCATCAACTTCTTTAAAAAGACTTAATTCATCACTTTCTAAAGTTTCTAATTTAGTATCAAAATCTACAGTTAAATTCTTATTTCTTTCTTTAATATAATTTCTAAACTCTTCTACTGCTTCATTACTAATCGTAAAAGGAATATCACGAACACCAAGACTAGTTTTAATCTTTGAAACTTCCTCTACTCCTAAAGGACCAGAATGAACCTTATTACTACCTGCTAGCATTGAACCTTTCCCAATCGTTGTTATAACTTCAATGAGGGTTGGTTTATCGGCAGTCTTTGCTTTAATAATAGCATTATTAATATCTTCTACACTATCAGATGTAAACAAGACATTCCAGTTCATACTTTCAAATCTAGTAGCAATATCTTCATCAAAAACATTTTTCAGTCTTGCCATCTAAAGTTATTTTATTAGAGTCATATAATACAATTAAGTTATTAAGTTTTAAACTTCCTGCAAGAGAAGCTGCTTCATAACTAACTCCTTCCATTAAGTCACCATCACCACATAAACAGTAAATATTATAGTCGATTACTTTTTCTTTATTTATTAATTAAAAGAAGCCGTATGTTTTTCTGCTATGGCACACCCTACTGCTGTAGCAAATCCTTGTCCTAAAGGACCTGTCGTCATCTCTACCCTGGTGTTTTTCATATATTCAGGATGACCTGGTGTTTTTGAATTAAGTCTTCTAAAAAGATTTTTAAATCATCAAGAGATATATCATAACCAGCAAAGTATAATATTGAGTACAAAAGACTAGAGCCATGACCTGCACTCATAATAAATCTATCTCGATTATAAAAATCTGGACATTCAGAATCAAATCTTAAATGTTCTAAAAAACAAAGTATAAAGTATTGAAGGGCTGCTCCTAAAACAATACCAGGATGTCCACTTCCCGCTTCTTCAATCATATCAAGACCAAGTGACTTTATCTCTCCAATTATTTTCTCTTCTAATTTCTTTGATAACATTACTATTCATCCTTCTTTCCTTTAAGTAAATCTAGGAGAAGATGTTTTTTCTCTCTAGACATTTTTTCTAAACTTTTGCCATTATCAAAACTTAATAACATCTTTTTAAAATCAACTGATGTTACTCTATCCAGATTAATTATACAATTTCTATATACTTGAAAAAATCTGCTATCTAACTGTTCTTTTATCTGAGTCAAACTAAATGGAACAGTATATTCACCGTGAGAGGCATAAACTGTTGAAGTTTTTGCTGTCAGGGTCTCTTATGATGTAATAAATATCTTTAAGCTCAATTCTTGAATATACTCTATTTCGCTGATAAGTTAAACATCTGTCCTTTCCCCGATAACTTTTTAATACTATGTCTAAAACTTCATCCATCTTTTTAGTGCAACTATCAAGCTTATTAATAAAATCTAAAACAAATAAACGATTAGTAATTATTTCATAACGATACTCACTAAAAAGATGAAACTATTATAATGATAAATTCCAATCTTCAATCATTTCTCTTATAAATCTAGCAGCATCTATCCCTGAACCATAGTTAGTTTTAATATCTAAAAAATAGACTTTAAAACCAATTTCTTTTCCTGCTAATTTTTCAAAATCTTGATTATATCCAGAAAATGTGTAAATCTTATACTCCATATCAGTTCTCATCATATAGTTATCAATTTGTTTTTTTCATTCCTTGTCTAAAAAACTGATCATCATCACATAAAATAAAATTTAACATAGTGCCCCCTCCTACAAATTATTCTACCAAATTGAAAAAGGCAAAGTCTATATGCTGCAACACCAGCTATTATTTATATAAGATATCTAAATCTGTCAAGGTGTTTATTCCATCTACTACACCTCTATCAGTCTTCTGCCAAATACTATATTTATTTTGATAATTTGTATTAGTGGTATAATGAGCTAACCATACTAGGTAAGTATTATTAGTAAAGACATTTTTTTCTAAGTAGTATTTACTACCATAGAGCATTCCTTGGTATCCTTCTTTTGTAACTGTTTCTAAGAAAGTATTGGCTATTTCTCCTAAATGATAAAATGATAAGTTAAATTCCTGATAGAAAGAGAAATTTTCCCCCCAGTCAAAGACGATTGGAAGCTTAATGTTATAATCTTTTAATTCTTTTTTAAAACCCAAAAGCTTCTTTTTTAGCATCTTTTTTATCTTTAGCATAAGAATAGAAATAAACTCCTGTTTTAATTCCTACTTTATTAAATCCTTCAATATTTTTGCTTAAATTTAGAATCTAAAACAAATTCTTTATCAACACCTTTTCTAGTTCCAATTCTTATAAAGGCAAACTCTACTCCAGCTTTCTTAACTTTTTCATAGTCAATATCTTGTTGCCATTTAGAAACATCTATTCCAATCAAAGTATTATCATTTTTTATGTTCCTTATAAAAAATCTTTAAAAAGCTACTTTCTTGATAGAGGAGTTAGTTATTTGATTATCTTTATTTTCTCTTACTAAAATAGTAAAGTCTTTTTCTAGTAACATTTCCACTAGAATCAATAGCTTCATAAACTAATGGATAATTACCAACAGTATTAAAGTCATAATTACCAACTACCTGACAAGTTGGTTTATCATCATAATTATCACCACAAAACACTTCTTTAGCAAAGTCTTCTGTTGAACCTTTATCTACATAATATAAACTACTAAGAGAAATAACAGGTGCAACATCATCTACTACTTCATAAGTAAATGTATAACTAGCAAGTCTATTTTCATTATTTTTTATAGTTTAGTGTATATTCATTTTTTCCTACTTTTTTAGTATTTAACTTTTCATTCTTATAAGTACCATTAATTGATTTAATATCATCTAAACTAGTATCACTATAAACAGGAAAAGTTAAATTATCTTTTAAACTAACCTTAACTGTAACTTCTCTTGTATTTAGATAGATAATACTTATTATTAATAAACTACTAACTAAGAAAAAGAGCTACTAAAGATTTTTTTCATTCGTCTTTCTTCATCTCCTCTTTTTAAACGATACAAGAAGTTTAAAGCTTCCATTGGGCTCATCTCTAAAGGGTTAATTTCTTTTTATTTTTTCAAGATACTTATTTTCTTTTGGTTCTTTCTTCTATTACTTGATCAAACAAGCTAGTCTGTGTATAGATTGGTTCTTTTTTTTCTTGATTTTCATATATATTTAATATTTCTTCAGCTCTTTTAATCAAAGATTTAGGTAAATCTGCTAAACTAGCTACATTTATACCATAACTTTTATCAACAGAACCACTTTTTATTTTATGAAGAAAAAGTTAGTTTACCATCTTCTTCCACGGCAGAAACATGCACATTTTTTAGATGTAACAAACTACTAGCAAGCTCAGTTAGTTCATGATAATGGGTAGAAAATAGAGTTTTTGCCCCAATATTATCGTGAATATATTCTAGTATAGCTTGAGCAAGACTCATTCCATCATAAGTAGCTGTACCACGACCCAATTCATCAAATAAGATTAAACTATTCTTTGTAGCTCTCGATATTGCAAGATTTGCTTCCTTCATCTCTACCATAAAGGTACTTTCACCACTAACTAAATCATCACTAGCACCAATTCTTGTAAAAATCTTATCAAAAAAACAGGAATAGTACAACTCTTAGTTGGAACAAAAGAACCTATCTGTGCCATAATAACGGTAATAGCAAGTTGACGCATATATGTTGATTTACCAGCCATATTAGGTCCAGTAATAAGTAAAATAGAGGTATCTTTTATCCATTATTATATCATTAGCAACATACTTTTCATTTCTCTTAGCCATAACTTCTTCTACTACTGGATGACGACTTTCAATTATCTTCACTTCGTTATTATTGTTTAAAACAGGTTTTACAAAATGATAATTATCTGCTACAAAAAGAAAGCGCTGCTAACATATCAATCTCTGCTAAAATATTAGCACATTTTTGTAACGGTAAAATATACCTTTTAACTACTTCTCTAATTTGCATAAATAGTTGATATTCTAAGTTAATTATCTTTTCTTCTGCTCCTAGAATAATACTTTCTTTTTTCTTTTTAATTCCTTAGTAGTAAACCTCTCACAATTAGATAAAGTTTGTCTTCTATCATACCCAAACTCTTCTTTTACTAAATCACATTGACCCTTACTTATTTCTATATAATAACCAAAAAAAACTTTGTTATAACCAACTTTTAAATTCTTAATACCTGTTCTTTCTTTTTTCTCTTTGTTCAAGTTCTAATAAGAAGTCCTTACTACCACTTGATAAATCTCTTAATTCATCTAATTCTTTATTATAACCTTTCTTAATTAGATTTCCTTCTTTTAAAGAGATAGGTGGTTCTTCATTTAAACTACTATCTAATAATGATACTAAATCATCAAATACTTCTAGTTCTTTATCGTACTTTATCTCTTCTAATATTTTCTTTATTATTGGTAAAGCTTTCAAACTAGAATTTAATTGTAGTAAATCTCTAGCATTTAAGTTACCATAACAAACACGTCCGATAAGTCTTTCAATGTCATAAACCTGATTTAAACTTTTCTTTAAATCATCTCTTAAAATAAACTCTGTTTGTAATACTTCTATATAATGATAACGACGTTCTAGTTCTTTTTATCTATCAAAGGAAACTCTAAGTTTTTTTCTAAGTAATCTACTTCCCATTGCTGTTTGATTTTTATCAAGTAACCATAAAAGACTATAAGTCTTTCTCTCTTAATCTTAAAGTTTCAGTTAATTCAAGATTTCTTTTAGTATGTTCATCTAATAATAAATGATTATTAATAAGTTCTACTTTAGCTTCTTGTAAATGCGATAAATCTCCTTTTTTAGTATTAACAGTATAAGCAAGTAAATGTTTAATTCCTCGTTCTTTCTAATATCATCTAGGTCCTTATAAATATATTTATACTTTTCTTCTTCATTATATATATTATAGATGGTAACATTTAACTGATAAGTCTTACGAAGCGTATTAATAAAGTTACGATCAATTTCATCACTAACAATTATCTCTTCAAAACCATGACGAATAATTTCTTGTAGTAATTCTTGTAAACTATCATCTAATACTGTTACATAAACTTCTCCTGTAGAAATATCGGCATAGCTTAAAGTATAAGTATTAGCTGTATAAGTAACTGAAGCTAAAAAAGTTATTCTTAGTGTCATCAATAGAACCATCTAATCTTGTTCCACTTGTAACGATTTGAATTACTTCTCTTTTGACCATTTCTTTAGTAAGTTTAGGATCTTCTACTTGTTCAACAATAGCTACTTTATAACCCATATCAACTAACTTATCAAGATATCCTTCATAAGCTTTAAAAGGGATTCCACACATCGGAACTTTTTTCATCAAGACCAGCTTGCTTTCCTGTTAAAGTTAGTTCCAATACTTTAGATGCTAAAATAGCATCATCAAAAAACATCTCATAAAAGTCTCCTAAGCGAAAAAAATAATCGCATCAGGATTTTTCATCTTTTATATTCATCCACTGTAACATTACAGGGCTCAGCTTAGTTCTATCTACTTCGTTTCTTAACATAAATTCACTTCCAATTTCTATTACTTATTATAGCTAAGTTTTGGTTTTGAAACAAGAAGTTTCGTGTTAAAAATAAATAACAGGAGGTGTTATCTATGGAAAGAGAACCATTAGCAAAAAAACTTAGAACCTAAATCTTTAAATGATGTTTTAGGGCAAAAGAACATTTAATTGGAAAAGGAGCAATTTTAAGAAACTTAGTAGAAAGAGAAAGTACTAGTTTCGATGATTTTATACGGAAAACCTGGAATTGGAAAGACCTCTATTGCTAAAGGTCGATTGTTAATGATTTAGATATGCCTTATCGTTTTTTAAATGCTACTATTAATAATAAGAAAGATTTTGATACCGTAGTTTCTGAAGCTAAAATTTATAATGGTATGATCCTTATCATGGATGAGATTCACCGTCTTAATAAAAGGATAAACAGGATTTACTCTTACCACAGTTAGAGAGTGGTTTAATAACCCTTATTGGAATGACTACCTCTAATCCTTATCATGCTATTAATCCAGCTATTAGAAGTAGATGTCAGTTATTTGAACTTAACGAATTAGAAACTACTGATATTATTGAAGGATTTAAATAAAGCAGTTAAATCAAGTTATCTTGAAGGTATTACTATTGATGATGATACTATTAAATATATTGCTAACTTAGCAGGAAGCGATCTCCGTTATGCTTATAATCTATTAGAAATTGCCTTCTATGCTAGTAATGATCAAAAAGTAGATATTAATCTAATCAAGCAAATTAATTCTAAACCTGTTTTCTTTAGTGATAAAAATGGTGATGGTCATTACGATGTCTTATCCGCTTTTCAAAAAATCAATTAGAGGAAGCGATGTTGATGCTAGTCTACACTATCTAGCAAGATTAATAACTGAAGGAGATTTAGATAGCATTTATCGTAGAATGAGTGTTATCGCTTATGAAGATATTGGTCTAGCTAATCCTAGTATTGGTCCAAAAGTATAGCAGCTATAGAAGCAGCAGAGCGAGTTGGTCTTCCAGAAGCAAGAATTCCTCTTGGAACTATTGTCACAGAGATGGCTTTATCACCAAAAAGCAATTCAGCCCACCTAGCCTTAGATGAAGCAATTGAAGATATAGAAAAAGGTAATACTGGAATGTCCCTAACCATATAAAGACTGACTCTAAAGAATATTTATATCCTCATGATTATTCTAATGCCTATGTTTATCAAGAGTATTTGCCAAAGAATCTTAAAGGAAAGAAATATTATCATCCTAAAAACAATTGGCTATGAAAAAATATAAAAAATTATTATGACTTTATCGAAAATATGAAAAAAGAAGGCTAATCACTAGTCTTCTTTATTCATTATTATGTTACTTTCTAATTTTTTTTATTCTCTGTTGTAAAACCACTAACTACTTTTCAATTCGCTTATCAGACATATCCAATTTATCTTTATACTTTTCTAGTAAAGAATGATACTCTTCACAAAGTCCATCTAATTTGTGAATATCTATATTAACTATATTTTTCCAATTACTTTTAAAATATCTTCATAGTTTTTATTAGTATTGGTAAAGAACTTTCCAGTACCATAAGAGAAGTTTATTTCATCAAGATATTTATCACATTCCATACTTTGACCAGTATCAAATATTGAGTAGTCCTTACCCATTCCAAGGTATTTACATTTCTAATAACTCCAAAAATTTTTTAAATGTCTATCTGTATTAAGCATTAAATAATCCAAAATAAACATATCTTCTACATTTTTGCGAGCATTTAAAACATTATGCTTTTCTAATATTTGAATATAAAATTCATAATCATTTATGTTATTAGGTTTTTTCTCTGATTTAAAAACATCATAAGCAGAAATGATTTCTTCATCTTCACTAACAAAGTTTTCACATTTAGAAATGAGTTTTGTTTTATTAGTCCATTCAACCAAATAGTTACAATAATAAAAAGCCTAATCGTTTACTTTGAGAAGCAAGCCATTCATTAAAAGGTTCTTCTCTACTTGATGTATATGTCCCTTTTACTAAGATTCTTTTTACCATTTTCTATAATCAAACCTTTTGAAGCATTCCATCAGTTGTATTATTTGGAGAACGAAGTATCGCCTTATCTTTCGATGTTGTTAGACTAGAAGAACTATCTAATGATGCTTCTAAATATGCTTCATATTCAAAATCGTTAGTAAAGAAGTTAATATCTTGCCATTTAACATTGCTATTTTCTTCCTTTTAGCCAATATTGATCTGACAAAGAAAGAGCATAAGACTTGTTTAAAAGTTCTTCTTTTGATGAAACATTTAATTTTTTCCAACAATTTTTCCAAATCTTTTTCGCCAAGAAGGAATTCCCCTTCCTTAAAACCAATCATTAATTTGTTTTAATAAGTTTGCCACTAGTTACTACATTCTAAGTCTATATTTATCAAATTGCATCTTTTTCAATATGTTTTAAATTAAGTTTATGAGTAATTCCTCTTAAAAACAACATTAGCAAGTAAAATAAATAACGTTCCCACTAAAGCTTCAAGAAAGAAAACCAGCGGCACATAAAGTTCCAACTTGCTGCATCGCACCATAAAGTAGCAGCCGTATCTAGTCCTTTGATATTACCCTTTATCTTTTAAGATAACACCAGCTCCTAAAAAACCGATACCAGATACTACTTGGGCAGCTATTCTTGATACGTCTTTAGCATTAGTAAGCAAAGAAAAGCTTACAAATAAAAATGATCCTAAACAGACTAATACATTAGTCCTTAAACCAATTACTCTTCTTCGCCATTGTCTTTCAAGACCTATTGCAAATCCAAGAGCAAAGGTAACTATTATCCGTAATAAAAAATCTTGATAAACCATAATTATTTTTCCTCTCCTTCTAAATTTTCTCTCATTAATCTTTCTACTTCTTCATATAGTTTCTTATTAGCTTCATCTAAATCCATCTCTCCTACTTTAAAAGGAGTACCGTATCTAATAGTTAAGTTCTTACTTCTAAATTTATAGTCGCCTGTTAAGACCAAAGGGAATGATAGTAGCATTAGTCTTTTTTTAGCCATTGATACGGTTCCAAACTTAAATGGTAATAGGAAAACATTTTTTGTTTTATTTCCTAGTTCCTTCGGGGAATAATCCAATAGCTCCATCATTTTTAAAATACTTTCAAAGCCTTTATCAGTAGCATTGTGATCTTTAATACTTCGATCAACAGGAATACAACCAACTAGTTTGAAAAACCAAGCCATTTTCCCATCAAAATATTCTTTCTTTGCCATATAATGAATTACTCTTTTTAGTAGCCATTATCGTTAGACATTGATCATAAATATGTTTATGGTTACCTACTATTAAGATGGGTCCTTCTTTTGGTATTACTTCTTTATTAATTATCTTCGGATTATAATAAATTTTAAATAATACTCGCATAATAGGGGTTAATAATTATAACCTATCTCTCCTTTAAATCTTTTCTTCATCTTTTCTTTCTTCCTTAACTTTATTATTTTCTTCTTGAAGTTTTCTAAAATCAACTTTTCCAACCATTGTTTTTGGAAGAGACTTTCTAAACTCAAATTCATATACTTTAGCATATCTTGGTAAATTTTTTACTACAAAGTTCTTTTAATTCTTTGACTAGTTCTTCAGTTTCTCTATATCCTTTATTTAAGACAATAAAAGCTTTAGGTACTTCTTGTTTATAAGGATGAGGAATACCTACCACACTAGATAACATAACAGCTGGATGCTTTTTCTAAGACTTCTTCTATTTGTACTGGATAAACATTATAGCCTGATGTTACTATTAGTCTTTTTTAAACGACCTGTATACTTTATGAAACCATTTTTATCCATCACTCCCAAAATCACCAGAATGAAGCCAAACATTACCATCATCATGAATATGAAGAGCTCCATTAGTCTCTTTTCTCATTGATATAGTATCCTAGCATGACATTAGGACCACTGATACAAATTTCTCCCTCACTACCGTATGGTACTTCGATATCCGACTCATTAAATATACCAATATAACATCCTGGAAAAGGAATACCAATTGAACCATATTCTAAGATGTTTTAAAACCTAGACAAACAGCTGCTAAACATTCGCTCATTCCATAACCTTGAACAATTCTAGTATCGCACCATGGTCATTTAAAAATTATTTTAATCTTTTTTCAAGACTAAGACTTAAGGTATCTCCACCCGATATAATATATTTTATATAATTGAGTTTAATCCTATCTTGTCCGTTCACTCTTCATCATCGCTTCAAACAAAGTAGGTACTCCTATTACAAATTCTGGTTTATATTTCATCAAAATCTTATCAAACTCATGGGCTTTAAATTGGGGAATTAAAATACATTCTGCTCCTACACATAAGGGTGCATAAATACATACACCAAACCGAAGCCATGAAAAATGGGCATTATTGATAAACACTTATCCCTACTTCTAATTCATCAAAGACAATTTTGCTTGTTCTGTTAAAGCAATAAAATTTCCATTTGATAAGACAATTGCCTTAGGACTACCAGTTGATCCCACCACTATGAAGCATAACAGCTGGTGAGTTTTTTTCTACCTAGAAAATGATAATCACTCTTATAATCCTTACCACTATTCATAAACTGACCCCAATAAACATATATTTACTATTATTCTTTTGGTAATTTAGTCTTTAATCCTATTGATAAATTATATCCTACTTTAGTCAAAAATGGCATCGAATCACTTGGTCTTACTAGTATTATTTTATAAACATCTGTTTTTTCAATAACCGTTTTTAACTTATCATAATCCATATCAATTAAAACCATCATAACTGATCCTGTATTAATTAAATCATCTCTTATTTCATTTTCGCTAGCTAAAGGATGAAGCATATTAGATATAGCCCCTATCTTATTTAAAGCTAGAAAAGAAATAACCCCTTCTGGAGTATTTGGCATACAAATAGTTACAACATCATTCTTTCTAATTCCATAACTTAAGAAAGAATTAGCACATAAATCAACTTTTTTAATAATTCTCTATAAGTAGTCTTTTTCCAAAATAATCAAAAGCATTGTTATTAGGATACTTCTTCATATTTCTTTTAAAATTATCATACAAAGATATATCTGGTATATAAAGATTCATATCCCCTTTCTTATAGTATTTACTCCAAGGAGCTTTAGGTTTCTTCTTAAATCCTAAAAATCTAAAAAACTTCATATCTAATATACTCAATTGTTAACCTTCTTTCTTTCTAAGTTCATTACTAATAAAACTTCTTAATTTATTATTTTCTATATCTAACTCATCTACTACTTTATATGGTTTATAAAACTCAATAGTGACATCTTTTCCAATCTAAATAGTTTATATTTATTAGTTATCGTAAAAAAATACTAATAAGGTATCTGTAAAGCATTTTTATCATGGATTTTTTCTATTAACAGGAATTATTCCCATATGTTTAAAATAGGATACCTTTAATACCTCTTAATAAACTATCTTTTGCTAAGAAATGAATAGTTTTATCAGTTGATGATATTAACAGAAGTGGATCTAGATAACTAGTATGATTTCTGCTAGAATGAAATTATTATCAGTTGGAAGAAATTCAATACCAATATATGTTGGGCGAAAAAATATTTTCATAAATACTTTTTATTAATGGCCTTGTTATTCTATACAAGATTACATCTTTCTTATTTTTTATCCTTTCATATTAATAATTATACTACAAATAATTTTAGAGTATAGAAAAAAAAGTAGAATTAAATAAATACTACTTTTTTTCGCTACTTTTTGATAAAGTTTTAAAGTCTCTTGATTATTCTTAATGATATTAATTTCTCCTAAGTCCTTTATTATAAGTCAACATAAATTCTAAACTCCTTAAAGCTTGTTTTTTACGTAACAAAATAAGGTTGATTTAAGAAATGATTCTTACTATTTTCTGCTAAATAATAATGAAACTTTTTGTAAATTAATAGATTCTTCTAAAGTATCATAAATACTAACTTCTCCATCTCTTAATCTGTTTAATAAGGTATTTATCCTTTTTTTATACCCTTTTCGCTAATTTAGCACTAATATAATTAACTAAAAACCAATTCACTAAGAGAAAGATTATCAAGTTCTTTTTTATAAAAGTTTCTTCATCATCATAATTAACAAATACTAATTTAGAATAAATTATATCTAATATATTACTAAGTGAGTGTTCTCCCAAAAAAGCATAGTTTTTACTATCAATTAACCCATCTTCAATAGTATGTCTTTCAAAGGCAATTAACATTTTTGTTGTGTCTTATTAATAGTCTTTTTTAATCTTTTTATTAATTTTCTATTTATTTTAAATTTAAGTAATTTTGAATTATTAACACTATATTTTAGATCCTAAATAATCAACATTTTTTCTCCTCTGCCAAACTATTATATCATAATTAGCAAAAATCATAAAGCATTAATCTCTATTTTTATAATAAAACAGTTGAACTAAATTTTAAGAACTAAATCATAATTTGCTCATACTATTTTCTTATTTTGTATTTCACGTTTTAAAAATTTTTCTTTATCTTCTTCTAACCATAATATTTAACTGCTCTTTTAACTTTATCTTGACTACTACTATATAGGAATACTTTCAATAGTATCTTTATTATCTTTTAAGGATATAGTCGGCACAACGTCCAACAATAACACAAGACTTTTTTTGCTAAATCTTTTATAACTTTTTTCTTCTGCTATAAAGATTCTATCATCATTATTATCTATATTTAAATGAGGCAAGCTTCTGATTATTTGCTTCTACATATTCTTTAGATAATCCACTTTTTCTTACTGATTAGATTTATTAAATTCTTATCATAAAAGTTAAGTCCCATTCTCTTTTGGTAAGTAATTCTCCAACATAGTGTCCACCACTACCATATTCACGAGATATAGTTATTATTATTTTTTTACCATGATAAGTTTTATTACTTTTTCATATCTTCTAGATTAAAATTTTTCTTTAATAGATAGTTTTCTATATTCAGAATAAAAAATGACTAGGGCAATAAAGAATGTTATGACATCAGCGATTGGTCCTGCATTTAACACTCCATAAATACCTTTATGTAAATAAATAGCCATAAAACAAGCGATAGGAATAAATAAAATTATTTGTCTTATAAAAATGATACCATTGTTGCTTTCTTAACGTTTCCAAGAGATTGTACAGTAATAGAAGTTGTCATTTCTAAAAAGTTAAGTCCCATAACTAATAAGAATGAATGACATATTAAAACAGCAAATTCTAAAAATAGTTTATAGTTTGGATCAGAATTTGTAATAAAGATACTAACTATCTCTTTTGGGAAAAGATAGAAAATAATATTGAATATTAATCCAACTACTAAGTTTATAGTTAGTACTTTTCTTAATGTTTCTTTTACTCTTTCATAGTTTCCTGCTCCATAATTAAACCCAATAATAGGTTGGGCTCCAATAGATATTCCTAAGATAGTAGATATATATAGACTATTTATCTTAGAGATAACTCCATAAACTGATAATGGTATATCTGCTCCATATTTAGTTAATGCTCCATACTTAGTCATCATATTATTCATGAAAACAAACAAAGCAAGGACTGTTGATTGAGTAATAAATGATGACAAGCCAAGTCCTAAAGTTCTTGTAATACTCTTATCTACTTTAAAATGATTCCTTTTTCTAGTTTTACTGATTTTACTTTTTTTTAAGATAAAGTATTGCCATTACAAATGATACTATTTGCCCAATAACTGTAGCAATAGCTCCTCCTTTTACTCCCATATTAAAGGTAAAGATAAAGATTGGATCTAGTATAATGTTTAGAATAGCTCCTACTACTAGTAAAACCATTGAGTATTTGGGTGAACCATCTGCTCTAATTAATTGTGATAAAGCTGAATAAATTATCATGAAAGGAGCTCCAAGAATGATTATTTTTCCATAATCTACCGCATACTGATAAACATTTTCAGTACACCCAAACATATAAACTAATTTTGGTAAGAAGAAATAAGCAATAACACTTAGTATTATAGAAAAGATTATAGAAACAGTAACCGCATTTCCTACTATTTTTCCTCCTTCTTCTTTTTTCCTTCTCCTAGTTTTAAAGAAAGATTTGCTGCTGCACCATTACCTATTAGTCCAGCGACTGCATTAAAGATAATAACTAATGGAAAAATAACATTAGTAGCAGCATTTCCTAATGTACCTACCCCCTTTCCAATAAAGATTTGATCAACAATATTATAAACCGAATTTATAAGCATACTAATAACACAAGGTATAGCAAATGAAATTAATAGTTTATTAATATTTTCCTTTCCAAGATCTACTTTTTTTCATAAAATACCTCTTTCTTGCTTTTTTAACAGCTTTTACAATATATCACATTTTAATTTTTTTCGTAAGCAAAAAAGTTTTATATTTTTTATGAAAATCACTTGCTAATATAGTTCCAATAACATATCTCTGCCTTTTATAAAATTGTAAAGAACCAGATTTTTTACAATTTCATTCAAATAATATTCACCTTTTGTAGATAATAACTCATAAATTTTTGAATCTTTATCAATAGAATTCAAATAATTCAATAGAATATCTTGTGTAATACAATTATTATTTTGTCTATATAGTCTTAATAATATGTTTTTCAAAAATTATAGCACCAGCATCATCATAAGTTTCAACTAATCTATTATTTTTATGTGTTATTATTTCATCACTATTATAATTTGTAGTTTCAAAAAAGATAATCCTGTAATAAAAAAATTCCATCGTAATAGTTGATGTTTCTCCTAAGAATTGTTTTATTGTACTATCTTGATTTTTAGGTTGACTAAATTTGTGGGTTATTTCGTGAGTTATAGTAAAAATATCATCTAAATTTTCAGCATAATCTATATGCACAAATCCATCTTTTTCTTACTTCAGATTTATTATTTCTATGCTGACCATCATATTCTTCTGTTTGATTTTTATCTAATATTTTATAAAATTTGACAGAGTAATCTTCTTTGTCATTATATATATTTTTTCTTGTAATATATTTTGGAACATATAAAGAATACTCTGGTTTTATGGAATTAAAAAAATTTACAACAGTTTGGATAGAAGTATTTAATGAAACATTTGATGAATATTCCTTTAAGTCTAATTTTGGTGTATTCTCAATTATTATATATGCAAGTTTTACAATTTCGTCAAAATACTTTTAGATGATATTGTAATCCATAATCATTTATTGAATTTTGTATTGACAATTAAGTTTATTATAATAATCCATTTTATCACCAACCTCACATTTAATTATTTTACTATGTTAAACTTAATACCTACGATTTTACTATTAATAACTTTTTCTTTTTCCAAATATATCATAAAATGCACTCATTAATTCTTCTTTTGTATAACCTAAAACATTATTGGATAAAATTTCTTTATGTTTCCATAATTCATCTATATTATTGAAAACAAATTTTTCAACTACACTGGCTAAAATATATAAGTTATCATTATCTAACACTCTGAATTTTATTTTATCACCTTGATTAATATTCTCTGATTTTTCATTTAATAGTCTAAATTCAATATTTTTCTTACCTGATAACATATCATCATAAACGCTTTTTATATATTCTATATTCTATCATATTATTCAACTTCCTCTAAGCTTAAAAATTCACAATATTTATCTAGCCATTCTTTATCATTAGTAACGTGTTCTTTGACTTGATCTGTTTTAAACACCTGTATATCATTTTTCACACATATCTTCTATTAATTTTAAATATGATACTCTATCTTTATCAAAGAAGAAACTTCTCAAAAAATAAACTGTTGTCTTATCATTTTTTTTTTCAAACACTAGTTTTCTAAATTCTTCTGCGCTTATTTGAGTATGTTGTTCCCAGTTTTCTCCTTTAGTAAATACATGGATCATCATGCCACACAGTAGCATATAAATCCATTGCATCTGTATTTTCTAAATTCTTCTCAATAGCTTTATAATACTCATCTAAATCATCTTTTAATACCATTTTTACCCGAAAATAAATATGAATATAGTAATCCTAAACAATACGCATCTTCACTAAATTTTTTTGCCATAGTTAAACCTACTATTTCTTATTTGGAACTAGTTTTTTAACTGGTCCTTGTTCTTCTTTTTAGTTGAATTTACCAATTCAAATTCAATTGGATCATGTTCCAATTTATGTGATGCAGATTCCATTAAACATTCATGACATTTATAAGCAAAATATTGGCATCTACTTTTAGAGAAGACTGATTTACTTCCTTCAACACATAAATCAAATGATTCCCACATTTGTACGGCTTCTAAAGGAGTAAGTTTTCCTTTGGCATGAATTTTATCTATCTTTTCTTGTGTTATTGAACTATAAAAAGTCATTTATTTTTTTTAACAATAATATGTTCACATAATTTTTTAAGGCAATTATTTGACCTTTTACTTCCTCTAGTATAAATTGATAAATCTATAACGTCTTCTTCAATACTATCTAGATACATTAAAAAGTAATCTTTATATTCATCGTAATTTCTAAATACATATACTTCATTTTTTTTACTATCTTTAACATACATTGTTCTTTTTATCTTCTACATCTATAACAGGGGGATGTTCTATTCTAACGTCATGTGTAATATATAAATATAACCATGTTTTAAAATCTAACTTTGTGGACTTTTTTACTTCTTTCTTCAATTTGCCATTCATTCTTTTTAATTTTTTTTCAGATTCTAATAAATTTTGTTCCCATCTATTCATATTTTCTTTGCCGGTTTCACCAGCTATATAATAACCATCTTTAGTTTTAATTCTATCACCTTTAGATACTCTTTTAAATGTTTCTGATTCTCCACCTATCATAATTAATACGTCTTTATTCTTCTTTTATTACTCATGTTCAACCTCCCTTAACTTTCTATCCATTATACAGCATTTTTTTAATTTATTACTAATTTTATTAAAATATTAATAATTTATCAATAACTATAATATTCTACTAAAAATTTTCGTCAATTCATTTGTTAAAACTATTATCTTATAATATTGCCATAATATGAATACTTGTTTAAATCAAAATCAAATTTTTGAGTAAACCATTTTGGTGTTTCAAATTTTCTTCAGTTAATTTTTCTATTTCATTTTCTTTATAAGTAATCTTACAATCATTACAATAATAGTAGTAATAAGAGTTATTATTCTTTTTAGTAGTTGCTTTTCCACCTAGTATTCTTTTTACATTTTGGACATTTTAATTTTTGCATAAATAGATAAGATAATTTTCTTTGAAAACTTCTCTGATTCTTTTTTTCTTTTTGAACTTGGCATTCTTCCCAAAACTTTTTTTGTAACCAAAGGTTCAACTACATCGTTATAATAAGTAGGCTTTTAGTTCTTTTTTACCATGAACAAAATCTCCTTTATATATTTCATTTGTTAAGATATTAAATATAGTTGAATCTCTCCAATTAGTTTTATTTAACAATTTTTCTTCATTTAAAACATTACTGATAGTTTGATAAGACATTCCCTCATGATACATATTAAATATTCTTATTGCTACATCTTTAGTAGCATTATCAATTACTAATTTTTTATCTTCATGTTTATATTCTAAAGGTGCTTGATGAGGAATATGTCCAACCTTAATTGCTCCAGCTAAGTCCTATTTTAGTTCTTTCACTTGTTCTTTCTATTTCTTGTTGAGAAACTCATTAAGTATTCTTGAAATCATTTTTCCATTAGCATTTGTTGTATTTATATCATCATTAGCACAATCTAAATAAGCATTATTTTCTTCTAAAAATTTAATAATATTTTCCTAATCTGCAACTGAACGAGTTAATCTATCTAATTTTAATACAACAATAGTGTTAACTTTTTTTATCTCTTATATCTTGTAATAGTTCTTCAAATTTAGGTCTATAATTACCAGTTTTAGCACTTATTCCAGTTCTTTATAAACTTTATAAATTTCATAATTCTTTAAACTCACACATAGTCCTTAAAGTCTTTTTTTCTTGTTCTGGTAAACTAAATCCTTCTCTTGCTTGATCTTCAGTACTAACTCTAATATAAAGTCCTGCTATTTTCTTTTCTTCATTCATTAAATTTCAACTCCTTAATATAAAAAGGTGTCAAAAGTATTAATTGTTTAATACTACTGACACCTTATAATTTTATCTTCTCTTTGCAGATTGCATTTGTTTTTGAAATATAATCGTATTCACTCATTGATTTTTTGATTTACATAAGTTATTTTATCATCATTATATTTTCTAGGTGAACCTGTCGTAATGACAGTTTGTCCAAAATCATTTTGATTATATCCACAAATTACTCTTTTATTTTTTGTAATTGTTTCTTTAATAGTAATAAGTATTTTTTTTCTGACATATGAAATCCCCCTTAATTGATTTCATATTCTAACATAAAATGTATTAAGCGTCAATTTTTGTTAAATATTCTTTAAATAATTTTCTAATTCAGATAATTTAATATCTCATCTATTGTTCTTAAATTACAATTAATAATAATTGGTTTAACTTGTTGATTTAACTACAAAACTCACAAATAAATTCTAATCTCTTTCTTAATGATTCTTCCATTCTAACTTCTTGTTTGATAACATTTACCATTTTTAATCAATCCTTTCCTTAGAAGACTTTTTTCTAAACAAGAAAAAAACTCAATCCTAATTTAGAATTTATTAAGGTGATATACTTGAGAAATTTAAAATTTATTCTTACCCTAACCTTCCTATTAATAGACAAGGTATAGTAAAAAGAAGGAAGCTTTTATATCGTTTTATCCTATAGACAAAAAACATTTTCTGAAAATAGTATTAAAGAATTTATGGAAGAGTTTTATAATATTGATATTAATAGTATTTTAGAAGAAAAAAGAATTATATCAATTTAGACAAGGAGTTTATAATTATAAAGCTATACTTGTAGATCATTTGGGCTTGGGCTAAGCATATAATAAGAAACTTGCTGTTATTAAAGTTCCAAGTATTGTAACTATAGAACAAAAAAAACTCTAAATTAGTGTCCATAAATGATAATGATATAGAATCTCTCCTACCAATCAAAAAATAAGGTTAGAATTAAAAATGTAACATGCTAAATTTACAGTATTATAAATTAAAAAATATATTGTATAATAATAAGTTATAGAAAGGAATAATTATGTCAAAAGAAGAAAGAATACTTAACTATTAAATGCTTTGTAATAAACTAAAGGATATTGTTAGAAGTGGCTGGAAAGTTTGGAATATCAAAAGAGAAAGGGTTGAAAGTATAGCTGAACACATCTATGGTGTCCAAATGCTTGCTATTGCCATGAAAAGTGAGTATCAGTACGATATAAGTTTAGAGAAAGTTATTTTAATGCTTGCTATTCATGAACTTGGTGAAACAGTAATCGGTGATTTAACCCAGTTTGAAATTGATAGTAAAAGTAAAGAGATAATTGAACATAAAGCTGTTCATACTATCCTAGATGGATTAATCGATGGGGAAAAACTAGAAGAGTTATTTTTTAGAGTTTGATGCTAAAGAAACAAAGAAAGCTATTTTTGCCTATCAATGTGATAAATTAGAGTGTGATTTGCAAAGCAAACTTTATGACGAAGAAAAATGTGTAGATCTTAACGATCAACCAAATAACGAAGTCATTAATAATAAAAGAGTTAAAGAGCTATTAAATAATGGTGCATCTTTTTCAGAAATGTGGTTAAAGTTTGGACAAGAAACATATCCATATGATGAAAAACTTTAGAAGTGTTTCTAATTATGCTCTTAAAAATAATATCAAAGTTAAAAACATCTACCTTAATTTAGATGTTTTTATATTCTAGAAATACTAATTTTTTTCTAACATACTAATTAAAAACTTAGCTACTAATCTAGAACTACTTTCTAGAAATTCTTCATAAGTAATTCTATTATTGTTATTAGTAATATCTGATATGCTTCTAACTACTAGAAAAGGAATACCACTTAAATAAGCCACTTGAGCAATACTAGCCCCTTCCATATCGACACACAAAGCTTTAAACTTTTGATTAATTTTTTTGACTCATTTTATCACTAGTACAAAATATATCACCACTAGCAATTACACCATTATGAAACCCTATATCAGTAAATTCTTTAGAAACCTCATTAGCTATTCTTAAAAAGGTACTCATCACTATTAAGATAAACACCAACATTAGGAATATAACCTTTTGCATGATCAAAAGCTGTTATATCAAAATCATGTTGAACTAACTTTTCTCCTATTACAATATCACAGACTGCTAAAGAAGAATCAACTCCTCCTGCTACTCCTACATTGATAATAGAATCAACCTTCATAACATCAATCATAATCTGACTACATCTAGCTGCATTAACCTTAGCCTACCCCACATTCAACTAAGATACAAGTTATATCTTTAATAACTACTCTATAAAAAGTAAGATTAAAAATAGTAAATTCTTCTTCTATCTCTACTTGTTTTAAGACTTTATCTAGTTCTTCCCTCATGGCAAATATCAAACCTACTCTATTCATTATTCACCTTTTCATTATTACTTTCTAAAAATAATGGCTTCATAAATAATATCTACTAAATAGTTACTAGCTTCTATTTGATATTTATTCATAATAGTATTAAATACATCATAATTATATTCTACTTCTAAGTATGGATACACTAATTCCATCTTATTATTAAGACTAACTAAATACTCTTTAGTATAGTCTTTTTCAATAAGCATAATTGGTAAATCACCACTCCATTTTTTAAACTCTGATAATATCAAATCAGGATTATCTGTATAAATAAAATTATCTTTATCATAACTAATCATTTCTAATAAATCTTTATTATTAACTAATTTTTCATCAATTCGGTAATCAAACCTATCTATAAGTTTTATCCCATCTAGTTTTAAAGCTGATAGCTGAGCAATAATACCTTTCTTACTATCACTACTAGTGGGAATAACTTCTACTATTATATATTTGTCTTTTAGTAAATTCATCTTTTCCCCCTATAATTAAAATATTATGGTGTTCATGATGGGAATCGAACCCATGACCTTTTCCTTCGGAGGGAAACGCTCTATCCAACTGAGCTACATGAACATGACTTGATTGTACCAAATTTTTAAGAGAATGTAAATTAGTGTATAATAATTTGACAAGTATCAACGAGACTCATAAAATGATATTAGAAAGTAGGGATAAATATGTGTGGAATAATGGGAATTATAAATAAGAAAAAATGCTATTAAGAAAGTTATTGAAGGATTAGAGAAACTTGAATACCGTGGATATGACTCTTGTGGTATAGCTTATCTTACTGATAATAAAAATAGAAACTATAAAGACGAAAGGAAGAGTTAAAGACTTAAAAGAACTAATAGATACTGATACTAAATCAGATATTGCTATTGGACATACTAGATGGGCAACCCATGGGTAGCTTCTACTATTAATGCTCCATCCCCATACAGTAGGAGATATTACTATAGTACATAATGGTATTATTGAAAATTATCTAGAGTTAAAAAGATATATTAAGTAATAAGGGATATAGTTTTAAATCAACAACTGATACAGAAGTAGCTTGTGCTTTAATAGATTTTTATTACCAAGAGAATAAGGATATAAATAAAGCTATTACTAGTTTTATGGCTAAAAGTAAAAGGAAGCTATGCTATTGTCCTGTTATGTAAAAGATATTAAAGATAAGATATTTGTTATAAAGAAAGATAGTCCCTTTAGTTATTGGGGTAAATACTGATACTATCTTTATTGCTAGTGATATTCCAACTATCTTAAGTGAATGTAGCGACTTATTATTTACTAAATGACTTAGAATGGGCCTCAATTAGTAGTGGTAAAATAACTTTCTATAGTAATAAAGGAAAAGAAATAATTAAAGAAAAAAACAAACGTTTAAAGATGGTAATTTTACTTATTCAAAAGATAAAATATGATCACTTTATGTTAAAAAGAAATAATGGAACAAAAAGATACTCTAAGTAATTTAATAAATTATTACTTAGAAGATAATAAATATCTAGATTTAATTGATATTAACAGATATAAAAAAATTGATATAGTAGCTTGTGGTTCTGCTTATCATGCTGGATTAGTTGGTAAATATTTGTTTGAAGAAGAAGCAAATGTTGAAACAGAAGTATATCTTGCTAGTGAGTATCGTTATAAGAAAAACTTTCTTGATGAAAATAGCTTAGTAATATTTATTTCTCAATCAGGAGAAACCGCTGATACTCTTGCTTGTCTTAAGAAGATTAAAGAAACTAAAAGCTAAATCTTTAGGAATAATCAATGTTGAAAAAAGTAGTAGTATTAGTCTAGCTAGATGAAGTTATTTATACTAAGTCAGGCAGTGAAATAGCAGTGGCTACTACTAAAGCTTACACATCTCAAATAGCAATACTAGTACTACTTACCCTATCTAGTTTAGTAAAACATAATAAGTCTTATGAAATAGATAAGATAGTTAATGAATTAAAAAATATTAAATATGATGTTATAAAAGTATTAGAAAATAAAGATAAATACAAATCTATCGCTAAAAAAAAATAGTTGATAGTAAAAAGATATTCTTCTTAGGAAGAGGCCTTGACTATGCTATTATGAGAGAAGGAGACTTAAAGTTAAAAGAAATAACTTATCTATCATCAGAGTGTTATGCTGCTGGTGAATTAAAACACGGTCCTATATCTTTAATTGATAAAGATACTTTAGTAATAGCTGGTAATACTAATAAATTATTATATGAAAAGACAGAAAGCAATTTAAGTGAAGTAAGAGCAAGAGGGGCTAATATCATCTTAGTAACTAATAAAGGAGAAGATGATTCTAACACTATTATAATACCAGAAAGAAGTAGTTTTATAACTCCTATGCTAGAAGTAATTCCTCTACAATTAATCTCTTATTATACAGGACTACTTTTAGAAAGAGATATTGATAAACCAAGAAATTTAGCAAAATCTGTTACTGTTGAGTAAAAAATACTTTTTTATTAAGACTATTTTGTGGTATAGTTTATTTAAGGGAGGTGTTAATATGGGTGTAATTATAAAATTACTTGTATTAACATCTTTTTGTTTTCAAATGACGTAGGATTTTCTACGCCATTTTTTATATTTAGGAGGAGTAAGTAGTATGCAAAAGATCGATGATTTTAAAAAAAAGATAATGAGTGAGTTAGAAAAAGAAAATACCATTAGTTTTAAAATTTATATTCGAGAATGAATATTAAAAGTTATCAAGAAAGAAGTAATTTCTTAGAGGCTTTATATTCTCTTCAAATAGAAGAAGATGTCTATAATCCTAAAAAATACATCTATAAAAGTTTTCCCAAAGATACTCATAAACTAGAACACGTTGCCAAAAAAGTGATGATGGTCTAATACTTATAGATGATAAAATAAAAATCACTGGTGAAATGGTTAAGTGTGACACCATTCTTGATAAAGACTTAGTAGTTGTTAATTTAACCGATAAAGAAAATCCCATTATTACTAAAAGTGGTTCAAAGAGATATAACTTCTTTTATAGATTATTTAATAAGAAAACTTGATAAAGAAGAATTAACTTATCGTCAAATAAAAAGAATGGCTGTAGCAAAAAATGCTAAAATCTATTGAAGAGTTACATATTGCTCTAACAGAACTTGAGAAAAACAGGTAAAATTTTTCATGATAAAAATTCATATAAGAAGTGGCCTAAAGGTCTTACTTTAACAAAACTAGAATTAGATAGTAAAGGAAGAGCTTTCTTTAAAATTGATGATAAGAAAATTTATCCACTAGGAGATGAATTAAAAGGTGCTATCCAACAAGATATTCTAGCTGTTACTAGAAAAGGTAAAACATATTGAAAAATTATTTCTAGAAAGATGAGTCATGTAGTTTTAGAGGTGGTAGAAATTGAGGGAGTTAAACAATTAGAGCCAGTATTACTTCCTTCTAAGGAAAAGATAAATGTACGTATTTCTTCTAAAGATATGAAATCTCTTGCTCCAGGGGACAGAATCTTAGCTGATGTATCATTAACTAAAACTGATGAATACTATGAAGCAGATTTTATTGATAAACTTGGTAGAATCGATGATCCTAACATTGATATTATTTCTATTGCTGCTAAATATGGCTTTGATATTAATTTTTCGCATGAAGCTATGGAAGAAGTAAATAATCTTCCTCAAGTTGTTTTAAAAAGTGAACTTAGCTAATCGTTATGACTTCAGTGATAGTCTTCTTACTTTTACAATTGATTGTGATGAAACAAAAGACATGGATGATGCTGTTAGTTTAACTAAAGAGGAAAATGGTCACTATATCTTAGGAGTACATATAGCTGATGTTGCTCATTATGTGAAAAGAGGAACTGCTCTTGATAAAGGAAGCATATGATCGTGGATTATCTACTTATCCTGCTAATACTGTTATACCTGCTCTACCCCACATCTTATCAAATGGTATTTGTTCACTTAATCCTAATACTAAAAGACTTACCAAAAAGTATTAGTATGGAACTTGATGAAAATGGAGAACTAATTAATTATAACTTAGTTAATTCTTGTATTACTTCTAGAAAGAAGATGGCTTATTCTAAAGTAAATAAACTTTTAGATGATGGTGAAATCGATGAAGATTATCTTCCTTATACTGATAATTTAAAGCTTATGAAAGAACTATCTGATAAATTAACTTCTATTAGAGAAAGGAGAAGGTATGCTAACTTTTAGTGAAGAAGAAGTATCAATTATTGAAGATGATAAAGGTAATATTATGGGAATAGAAAAGAAAGATAATGGTGAAGCTGGTAAGATAATTGAAAACTTTATGATTATGGCTAACTATTGTGCTGATTTATATCTTAACTTTACTATCGGTAGATCTATTCATAGAGTTCATGCTAATCCTGATCCTAAAAGATTAGAGCAAGCAAAGGATAAACTTACAAGTATTGGTATTGATTTACCAAAAGTAGAAAATATAGATACTTCTAGTTATTTACAATTATTTTAGATGAATATAAAGATAGTAGTGAATACACCATTGTCTCAGAAATACTATTACAAGCCCTACCACGAGCTATTTATTCACCTTATCCTTTAGGTCACTTTGGTTTAGGACTTAATTACTACTCCCATTTCACCTCTCCGATTAGAAGATATCCTGACTTAAAAGTTCAACAAATAATTGATTCTTATCTTACTAATGATTTAAAATCAATTGAAAGTGAAGAACAACTAGCAGAAATATGTGAACACTGTTCTTTTAAAGAACAACAAGCCGATTTACTTGAAAAAGAAGTTGTTAAAGTAAAAATGATGGATTATGTTGATAGTCATAAAGAAAAAACATATTATGGAACGATAACAGGAATCGATAATGAAAGAGCTTACTTGAACACAGTTACACATATTCCTGGATATTTTGAATACGAGCAAGGTGATAATATAAGATTTATTAGAACAAGAAACTATATTAAAAATAAAGATGATGAGGTAGTATTAAAAATTGGTGACTTAGTAATGGTAGAAGGTATTGAAGCCAATCGAAAGGAACTACTTGCCCACTTTGCCTTTTTACAAAAGAATTTAACTTTAGAACAACAAAACAAAAAAGGAGCTACTGCTTTAAAAGGACAATATGTTAAAAAAATCAATTAGACAAAAAATAAAATGTAGGAATCATCTACATTTTATTTTTTATGGTATAAGAGTTAGCTACATAATATTAATTTTCTCTATTATCAAGCATGTAATCAAACAGCTAAAGTAATTCCTCATCTCTATTAAATCATCTAGTTTAATAGCATCATCTGTTTTAGGTAGAAAAAGAATTAGTAGAAAATATTTCTTCTGTTTCATCTTCAGTTAACCTTCCACCTTCTATTTTATTTGAATTATAAGCGAAAAGCAACTTCTGAAAAGTGATAAATGTTACCCTTAAATTTAGAATTTTTTTTGTTCTATTAATTCTCTTTTAATTTAATTAAATCCATATTAAATCACCTTATCCATAATAAAATTATATAATAAAAGCCGAGTCAAAAAACTCAGCTATAATCTTCATTGGTACGGACAAATAGTATATCCGAAACCTTAGGAATAGTTGATAAACAACTAATCACTATAATAATAACATAATTTTTAAATTAATAAAAGATTAACCTATAAATTTAGGAAAAAAAGTTGATTTTTAAATTAGTTTTGCTATAATATATCTTGACTTTTGTTTTTTGGGGGATATATATGGACAAAAACAAATTAATAGAAATTAAGAAAAGATTATTAACATTAGGATTAGCTGGTGTAATGATTGGAACTGCTGGTTGTACTAGTAATAAAGATGAAAAGGAGTTCCTAAAAATGTTTCTATTTCTTCTGAATATTCAAATGTAGATGATTATTATAAATATGTAATGCAAAATGGTGAAGCAGTAAAATTATATAATAGTGCAAATGTATATTTACTTTTCAATAAAGAAACATATGAAGTAAGTGAATACATATATTATAGAAGAAATGTTTTAGGTGGTTTAGGAAGTCATGTTGAGTTATATGATTTGCCAAATGAAAATATGATTGTTTATTCTGATGGTATAAGTACAACATATAATGAAGAATATTATAAATATTTAATAGAAAATAATTATCAAGTTTGTCTTACTGAAGCAAGTGATTATATTGAAGGACATACTGGTAAAGAAATACTATTCACTTGATGAAATAAAAGTTAGAACCTCAAATTGCCGAAAAGCTTAAAAATAATTAATTCTGCTAAAAGTTAAAACAAAATAATAATGTTATTATACATAATTAATTAATAACAGAATACTATATAATGTAGTACAAATGTCCATGGATTGACTTTAAATATAATTTGTGCTACAATTCAATTACTCAATGACCAAGGGTTATATGAGTCCTGGAGACGCAACTTTTATTAGTTGCGTTATCCGTTTATACTAAAATGAAAAGCCTCTTAATTTGTTTAAGAGACTTTTTTATATTTATTATATTCTTTTAATACATTTTTAGATATCCAGGTTCATCAATTAAATATGAGCTTATAATATACATATCATTTTTTTTTTCTTTCAAGAATTATTATATAACTATATAAATCATTACTATACAATAATTTAGTTCTTTTAGTGTTTTTATATGGAGCAGTCCATATTTTTATTTTTGCTACATTCCAAATCATCACAAGAAGGACAATTTAAATAGTTTTTTATCATTGAAGCAACATAATTAATAAAATATGCACGAGGTTCTTTCATTCTAATTTTTATTCCAAAATTTTTTCTGCGTTTTAGTAGTCAGATGAAAGAATCCTTTGCATTCTATTATCTTCAAATGGTGCAGTAAATACTTTGATTTTCATTCCATTTATTTTTAAATCACCGTAATATATATTTTTTATAAAATAATCATATAATTCATCATCTGTAGTAGTTTCAGGTAGTGGACCATTTAATCCACATTTGTTTTTTAAAGGGTATCATCTCTTGATCTCCAAATAAATATTAAATTTCGTATTACTATAATATGATGAAGTATCGAAATCATTTTGATATAATTTTTTAATTTCATTAATAATATTTAGTTTTTACACTATTTTTTAGATAAATTTCTGTAATGATATGATAATGCTCCAATCAAGATATCGTTAATTTGTAATATTGGTTGCTTCATAAGATCTAATTGGTTGAACTTTTTTATAGTTTTTTTATTAGTATCTTGCATTTTAATTTTAAATAATCAAGCATTACTTGATGATAATAATATGAATTAGTATCTTTTATATCAGGATAAATATTATATGAATTGCCTGAATAATAATATATTTTAACATTTCATAATATGTCTTGTGATAGAATTCATTTTCAGTTTGATTATATTTTTCATGGTCTAATTTTTGTCTTATCAATAACTATAACTCTAAATTTTAAATCATCATTATTAAAGAAATAATTAATAATATCCAAATATAATTTTCGGTTTTTTATCAATTTTATTCCATTTTAATTCTATTTTATTAGAAATATTATAATTTTCCTTTAAAATGTTCTATATATTCATTTACCTTTTTTTACTTTACTTTTTGGGCAATAGACTGCTCCAATTAACATATATTTGCTGTCATTACTTACTAGATGGCAACTTTCATCGCAATAAACATTGTATTCCATATGAATCCTCCTTTTAATTAATTATTATATCGCTAATACTCGATAATTTATTAACATTTCTTGAATTATCTTTCAAAATCATCTTTTTTCTTTTGTTATAGATGTTTGCAATAGTGCTATAAGAATTACCTTCAAAATATAAATTAAATATTCTTTATAACTATATCTTTTGTAAACGGATCAGGAACTAATTTTTTATCTACTGTTTAAAACCAATAGGACAAACTGCTGGAATATGACCTTGTTTAAGTGCACCTGCCATACCAACTTTAGTTCTTTCACTTGTTCTTTCAATTTCATTTTGTGAAACTGACATCATTATTCTAGTTACCATTTTTCCATTAGCTGTTGTTGTATTAATATCATCATTAGCACATACTAAATCAAATCCATACTTTTCAGAGGTTTTAAGTAAGTTTTCCCAGTCATATATACTTCTTGTTTTAAAGCAATAACAGTGTTTATTTTGCCATTTTTTAGCATCATCTATTAATCTATCAAATTCTGGTCTATGATTACCTGTTTTAGCACTTGTTCCAGCATCTTGGTAATAATCATATATCTTATAACCTTTAAACTTGCAAAGTGCCTCTAATCTTTCTTTTTTGTTCTGGTAAACTAAATCCTTCTTTGGCTTGATCTTCAGTTGATACTCTTAAATATAAACCACATATTCTTTCTTCATCTTTCATATACTTCAACTCCTTTTTACTAAAAAGAGGAGACAATAGTATCTAGTAAAGCCTAAATACTACTGACTCCTCATTTAATTCAATATTATATATTTTATCTTTGCAATTTAACATGATGTACCTCCATTTCTAGAAAATACCTCTTTCATTGGTTATATATAATATCATTTTTTTGTTAAGCAAATTAAATATATTCATATATATCCTCTTTCATACATCTATTTAATCAGATTGTTATTTATTATATAAATCTAATTTATTTATAATTTCAGTTATATCAACATCTTCTTCTAAAAGCAATTCATCTACAATATTATATATTCCAAAAGTATTTTTGGCGCAAATGTAAACGATAAAATCATTATTTGATATATCTATTAAAGGAATCAATCCTTCTATTTTGCATTGATATCGTTCTTCAAAATGTTCTACTTCTCTTTTACATATTAGTCTTAAATCTTCATCAAGGAAAAAATAGATTCATCATTAACACTATTTAGTATTCTATTTAAGTTTTGATTATTAATTTTCAATAGATTACTAAAATCTAAAACGTTGTAATTTTTTACATTCTTATCAATCATATTCTTATTCTCTTCTATCGTATTATTTTTCTTGTTAAAAAATCCCATACAATCTCCTTAATAATTATTTACTACTTTTATTTTTTTTTAGGAAGTTTTGTACTAAACAACTCTTGTTCCTTTCTTCTTGCTTTTTTCAAAAGAATATTTTTTTATTTCTCCACTAAAATAAGAATCACTAACAGCAGCATTAACTCTTATCTGGCTTTTGCAATAGACAAAAAGGTTTTCAAATATCATCTTTAACTCATCATTTTTTCAGGATTACTTTTTAATCATCTTATATAAATCCCCAAGTAATTGTTCTGTTTTTACCAAAACATAGATACATTTCTTCATGTACCATTTGATCTAATTTTTCATTTTTTCATAAACTTTCTCCTCCTAGTTATTTTGTATAGTAAAAAGTAATTATTTTCTTTTACCATCTTTTATTACTGTTTCAGCATCGTTTTGCCAAAAATCACATATTTCATCCATCACTTTTTCAATCGATGGGTGATATTGGGCCTTCTATTTCAATATTTATTATATCTTCTGGTATCCAAAATAAATCACATACCCAGTCCATAAAACCATCTGTTGTCATTTCTTCATAACTATCCTCTGTAGCATGATTTAATATATCTAATGCACTACCTAATTTTTCTTTAAATTCTTCGATAGAATCATTATTTAAACTAACTTTTATTTTCATTATTTTCTCCTTTAAAAAACTAATTATTCAGAATCAATATTTATATGATATTTTCCACAATGTTTGCACTTAAATAAATATCCTGTAAAAGAACCTTTTGCTTTCTAACCAATCTTTTTTATTTCATTGACATCAAAACTATCAGATATTTTCTCACGATACTCTTTTAATAACTTCATCAGTGATACAAGTTCATCCAATTCATTAGTGCCAACTTCACCAATATACTCACAATAATCATCACAGCAGGCTAACCAATATTCACCTTGCCAACTAATATATCCAGGAGTTTTACAATGTAAAATTTCTTTTTAGTTGAATCACTTATTTTTGTGAATGTTGTACAAAATCACCATCGAATTTTTTCTCACAGCCGTTTTAATAAAATAACGGAATTAAGTCTAATTATAGTATAATATATATCGTTTCTTTGTAGTTATAAGGAGGAATAAAAAATGAAAACATGGAAACACATTAGTGAAGATAATAGAAAGACTATTTGTTCTTGTATCTCACACAATAAAAAATTAATTGAAATAAGTAAAATTATAAATTATGATCCTAGAGCTATTTCTAAAGAAGTTAAAAGAAATAGAAAGCCAGTTGATTATGCTGATCAAACTGAAAGTAAATGTCCTAAACTTAACCGCTGGCCATATGTTTGTACTAATTGTAAAAACAGATATAAAGATTGCCCTTTCGTTAAGTTTATATATGATTCAAAGGTTGCTCAAAAGAAAAGCTGATGCTAATCTTATTAATTCTCGAAAAAGGTATTGATTTAGATGCAGAATAATTCAAAAGTTAGATGCAATTAAAAAAAAGGTACTGATGAAAACAAATCTATTTATCAAATAAAAATTGATAGTATCAATAAATCTATTTCCACTTTATATAGATATGTTAATAATGGTTATTTAAAAACTAAGAGAATTGATTTACCTTATGCTGTCAAATACAAAAAAAAGAAAGATAATAAAAAGTATGAATACACCGACAATAAAATTGACAGAAGTAATCATACTTACCTTGACTATTTGTCATACATCCACAAAAATCCAAACTGTAATGTATGGCAATTAGATTTTTGGGTACTATCAAATCTGATAGTAAAAATATTTTATCATTTATTTTACCAAATGTACACTTTACTTTATTAGATATCATAAATAATCCAAATTCTAAAAAAAAGGTTGTTGAATTTTTTGATGATTTAGAAGATAAAATTGGAATCGAATCTTTTAAAGATTTAATACCTGTGATTTTAACAGATAGAGACCCTTGCTTTAACGATATCGAAGGTATTTGCTTTTCAAAAGTCACTGATGAAGAAAGGTGTAAATTATTCTTTTTTGTGATCCTTATGTATCTAATCAAAAGCCTCATGTAGAAAACATTAATAAACAAATTAGAAAGTTTTTCCCAAAAAGGAAAAATCTATAGACAACCACACAAAAAGAGTCTGTAAAAAAACACAATATAACATTGTTAGATACACCAATTAAATCTTTAGATGGAAATACACCTAAAGATGCATTTATTACAGTTTATGGTGAAGATTTATATAATAAAATTTTTTGATATTGTCAATGACGAACGTAAGTGAGTTCATCTTGATCATTGACAATAATTACTATTTAAAATATTCAAACAAATAAAGTTATTCTTTATTTGTTATCAATAATATAAATACTACAAAGAAAC